>Ga0316209_1000035_pt1 | contig 297397 bp, 302 predicted proteins | sample 6monopyrite_MG_FD_204945 | JGI IMG/M metagenome (GOLD analysis project Ga0316209, IMG submission 204945) | Microbial mat bacterial communities from mineral coupon in-situ incubated in ocean water Damariscotta River, Maine, United States -... | ecosystem: Environmental > Aquatic > Marine >... | reverse complement strand
ATTGTAATCTTTGTAGCGCGCCATAACCAAAATCCTGTTAAGAGGTTGATGGCACTATTTTAATTTAAATTAAGAGGTATTACTCGGGAAATAATGAAGATTTTTTAGTTTTTCTACAACCTCAACGTTTAAAATAAGTGGCGCGGCGCGTTTTGTGCGCAGCGTCCAGCACGCGGTTTTTGCGTGCATACTTGATTACCTTGTTAGAGATTACTCTCATTCAGTTTGACAGCCATAATCTGGTCTTTCACTTATCATTCCGCAGTAAGCAGCCGACATACCAGTTTCTGTTTTGTATGCACGAACTACAATGTCATTTTGACATTCTATAATAGTTTTTTTCTGACCAACAGGTAATGCCAGTGGTATAGGGATAATTACTATAGGCATGATTCCAGCAAAAACCAAACCATACTTATACGTTAATGTTTTAATCTCGCCTTCTGTAACTAGACTATCAGGTTCGCCCCACAGTTCTACTACTTCTAAACAGGTATATTGTTTTTCGTTTCTTGTTGTATAAATATTACCGAAACTACTGATTTTTGGATTGCTAATTGGTGTTGTATCATTTGGATATAAAACACCAAATCCAGCGCAACCAGATGTTACTAGAGCGAAACTTAATATAATGAATTTTAGATACTTCATATTGTCATTTTTTTATGGCTCTAACAGTTGAATTAACGAGACCCCGTGTCTCGTTATACATTTTTATGTGTTTTACTTACAGTTATTAGGTATTTCATTTGTATATGTATATATTTTACTAATGTAGAAGATACCAGCATAATCTGTTGCTAGCCCATATAGTTCATTATGAACATGACCTTTTACCTTTATATAAATACTTTGGTAAGGCTTGTTTGTATTCTGCTGGTAATATTCTTTTAGTGGTTCTAGTACTAAACCTGATACATCAACCCAGTATGCTGGTTTATTGCACGGCTTAAAAGTATGAACTTCATTTCCCAAGACATATAATCCAGACTCTTCACTATCATGTGCATAAGCATTATTGAAGTAGATAAGACTCAATATTAGTATCAGGTTTACTTTCATTTTTTTACACATAACAGTTGAATTAACGAGACCCCGTGTCTCGTTATACATTTTTAGCCATTTTATTCTGATTCTTGCTCTTGCTCTTGCTCTTGCTCTTGCTCTTCAATTTTCCATGGTTCTTCTTCACTGTCACGCCATGCTAAATAACCTTTTGGTAGATTGGCAAATTCTTTTATAAATGGATGACGTTCATATAAAAAACCTAAACATGCAACTACTGCGTCTTCTTGTTCGTTTGTGGTGCCGCATAAAAATTGCCAGTCACCGTCTTCGTCATGTGTAATTAAGAGAATTGGATAATTTTCATGCGCTACAAATTTATTTGTATATGACACATGATTTATTGCCTCTTCAAACGGCCATTCCTCTTCCGGAAAATTATGTTTATGATCATTCATTATTTATATGGCTAACGCAGAATTAAACGACGACGCGCTTTTTGCGGCGTCCGAGCAGGGCAGCTTTTAGCCCTGCGTTTTTAAATGACTTGTTATGCATGAAATCTCACGAACATTCCCGCCTTTGGTATGGATGATTTGGCCTCTACCCATAGCCCATCACTGTCTAATGTCTCGTAACTACTGAACACAAATGGAAGCACCTCTGCCTTAAATGGATTATCCATTTGATCAAATAAATTGATATGAAGGTGTGGCATTGTTGAGTTGCCTGAATTACCCAACATTCCAATTGCTTGCCCTTGCCTCACTTGCTCTCCTTCCGTTACCAGTATTGACTGATTCCTGAGATGGGCAAGAAAAACGATATAGCCTTCCTTCGCTTGAATCATTACGTAATTTCCGGCATTAGGCCTAATATCTAGCCGGCCATTTTCTTCTTTTGGTTTAAATTTATAGGTTGCGTTGTACCACAACTGAATAGTTTTCCAGATATTGGTGTACTCATGATCTTTCCATCCATTTCCAACACGAATAACTTTACCGTCGATCGGTGCAAAAACTGGCTTGTTCCAACAAAAAAATCTGTTTGACGCTATGCGACTTATATAAAATCGTAATTTGTTAGAGTTATGGGACAATTTTCGTTTGCCATCCATTTGCACAAAGTCAAATGCATAAAGATGGTGCCCAGGAGGCCTCAAGAATTTCCACTCTCCTTTGAGAGGAGGATGAATTGATATGTTTGCCAAAGTTGCCATCCTTACTTACCAGAATGCATAACGTTAGAGTTAACCGGGAGGCGCGTTTTTTGCGCCGATCCGGTTTAACGACTTGATATGTGTTTATATATCTTGCGAACGGATTAAATACTCGCCTTGTGCATTTACTTGATTATTGTTGATTATTTTTTTTGCTACATCTTCTATTTCAAATTGATTGTCATCAAAGGCTTGTTCTACTGTTTTTCCTTGGTCTGCATCATAATGATCTTCTAATGCTTCCCTTGAAATAAGGCATCGTGTTTTTTTGCCATCAACTTCCACTTCAAATGACATGCTATCCTTGCTTGGACCCCAAGCGCGATTCCCAGAAAAGTTTATTTGTTTTGCCATTTGTGATTTCCTTTTGTGTTTCGTTGATTACACATAACAGTTTTATTAACGAGACCTGCTGTCTCGTTATACATTTTTATGTTTTTATGAGACTGCAATATGCATGTTGTATTAATTATTAAACCTGCATTCATAATTAGTGGCTGTTGCCTGTATTTCAGAGCTAAGAAAATACTTTGTCATTAGGCTGGTTTTAGTAACAGATGGTATTGCCATGTTAACTGCAAGAGAAACCATTACAACAGTGCCTTGTTTTTTATTTGTGCCTGGTAGCTCCTTAATAGATGTTGTTAAATAAAGTACGCCCGCTGATTTCATAACGATAGGAGCTTTATTGTCATTTACCATTAAATATTGATCATTTATTAGTTCAATATTTAAAGTGTGAGGTATTTTTCTTTCTTTCCACTCATCTTTTGCTGATTGATTGTCCAATGTTTTGACTTGGTGATAATCCATTTCTGTTATAGAGGTGCATCTAATTTTTACGCCAGCTATGACTTGATTGGAAAATAAAGTAAGCAATATAAGTAAATACTTCATTTTAATTTCCTTTTGTTTTTAAACATAACGTTTGAGCTCACGGGATTTTACGAAGCGCAGCGTAGTAAAATTCTGGTGCAGCGATTTGTTATGCATTTCTTGTACTTCGTTTACGATGCCAATCTCTAATAGCAATTCCAACAGGGTCAGCTATTAAATCAGAGCCTAATGAACGAAGCACTGAATAAGAGTCTTCCGAGTTCGTGTAAGTAAAATCCAAATCGTGAAGATTTGCTACTTCAACTGAAGCTAGATTAGCTGTTTCTTCAATGACATTAAGGTAAGATTTTGCAACTGTGTCGAACTTTAATTTGTTAGCCGCATACTCAAGACCAAGCTCTGCATCCATATGAATTGAATAGAGTGGCGCTTGTGTATCTATTACCGCTCTAATCCCAGCACCATAAACCATGATTTCTTTTCTCGCGGCTTCATTTTGAGTTACATGAGGCTCAAATCCAGCGCTTCGAATTGACTCGACCATCCCATCAACCAAAGGTTTAAGTTGTAACTCTCCATCAACGATTTCAATATGACCACTTGCATAAAGACCTCCCCATATTTCTGTAGTTACAGCATCTCCAATAGGATTTACTTCAGAGTAATCATCTGCCACATCCAAAAACCATATATCCCCAGACTGACGTAGTTCTTCCCATTTTTCTATTGGAGCGCCGATATCCGAGAGTGACTTTGGTGATACTTGGCGCACTATTCCAGTTACATTACAGGCCATATTACTAAAGCTAAGATGTTTTGATGTGCACACTGCTGGTAGGTACTCAATCATTTTGTCTGTACCTGGTAATATGCCAATCATTCCAAATACAGCTGCGTCTGTTGGATAAAGGCAAATTTGATATAAATCTTCATCTATAGGTGGATATATGCCTACAGGTTTTAAGTGTGATGTAATTTGCCCCATCATACCCATGATTGGATGTTCTGCTTGAATTTGTGGCCCAAGTCGCATTCCAGTGTGATGGCCTATAAATGGCGACAAAAAGTGATTTCTTAGGAATGGCCCAAAGGTTGAAGGTTTACACTCAAGTGTTACCCATTCATCAGCCTGAACATCATTTGCTTTTAGAGCATTTAATAACTCAGATGGTGAACTAAAAACTTTTGCATTCGCTTTTTTAACGGGAACACGTAACGCTTTCGCAAGAGTGGCAAGCCAATTCTTTAAATCTGGATAGAGCTGCTGTGCCAAAAAACTTGCAGTGTTATCGTCCAATATCATTTACTCCGTGTGTTGCATAACAGTTGAATTAACGAGACCCCATGTCTCGTTATACATTTACAGCTAGACCTCGTTTATATCACTATTTTTAACAGACAATCAATAATTTAGCACAATCTGCCCTGTTACACTTTCCAGATAATCGTGACACTGAAAAAAATAGGTCATTTGCATATACTCCAGGGGCAAGTCTTGCAATTTACCTCAGATTTAACTTAAACATAAAAATCCAACGGGTTTGCTTGCTTTTTTCTGCCAGGCAAAACGCAGTAAAAACTTTGCTGCCTGCTGTATTAGCCGTTTTCATTTTCACGATCGTCTAGTAAGAAATTCCTAAGCTCTCTTTCACTCCGCATTACATAGAGTATGTATACTTTTTCTTTTTCAATTCGATAGAAAATACGGCATGGATTTATAATTATGTCTAGATAACGGGAATTATTAAGCTCAGGAGGCTTACGACCTGAATTTGGGAATTGTGCAAGTTGATCTATCTCTGTAAAGATTTTTTGTACGAGTTTATTTGCAGCATTGATTTTATCCAGTGAAATATACTCAGCAATTTCGTTTAAATCTTGCAGAGCTGGTTCTGTCCAGATTACTTGAGCCATTTGCTCATTTTTGCTTTTGCTTCTGCCTGGGTAAAGGTGCGATTTTCAAATATTGCAGTTTCACCACGTGCAATACCTTCAAGAATTCGCATGCGATTTTGTGTTAGCTCATAATCATTAACATCAACTAAGTAAGCTGATGGTTGGCCATGCTCAGTTATTAGTACAGGCTCTTTTGAAGCATGGAGCTCAGCAAGGATTTTTGTGGCCTGGCGCTTAAGTGTTGTTACAAGTTCTATCTTCATAATAGTGACACTATAGTATCACTATTATGCTTTGACAAGGCTTATTCTCAACTAAAATACGGGCTGTAATATTAAATTTGCAGTGCTTGCCAAGCGATGAAACCGACCTTACAAACAGGCTGAGTCAATGGCTACTTATGCTTATTATATAAGACTAATATGGAAATAAATGAGGCTATCGAGGGTGTTATTTACCTGGGATATTTAGGGAAGCTCAGAGCACCAAACAGTGGTGGTCTTTCCCCGAGGGAGATGTGCCATGGCAGGTGGTTGCTCGCCTGCAATAATATTTTATCAAAGCCCGCTATAGCATTTACTTTAGAGAGGCGACGAACAATGCTCTATTTTTTTATGTGTAATTTAGGGTCCATACGCGCATGGAGTATTCTCACCACAAGAATTGATGAGGTAAATTTTTTATAGAAAATCACATGACTTTCGTATGGGAAGCGTAAATATTCAGGCAAGATATCCTCAGCGCTGTGTCCAATATTTGGGTTATCAGCTAATAATTTTATGCATGCTTTCAGTGTTTCAAAGTAATGCTCGGTTTACATCACTCCAAAGCTATCTACTGAGTATGCAAGAATTTTTTCAACATCCCTGGCAGCTTCGTCCGTTAGTTGATATTTCACCGTTTACTAGCTTTTACATCATTCCAGATGTCATCCAGTGTTCGCTTTGAAATACCACTTTTTTCGCCTTTATGTAATGCCTCGACAAGAAGTTCACGTTTATTTTGAGTATCCTGATCCTGGCGGATTAAGTCACGGACATAATCGCTGGCATTGCTGTATAAGCCGCCCCCGACCTGATCTTCCACCCATTCTTTCATTGGGTCTGGTAAAGAAACATTCATGGTTGCCATAATTTATCACCTCCGCATTAATTATGGCATATATTGGCAATCTTTGCCATTCAGGTGCAAGCCGTGCGCTGGCAGCCGACCTTACATTCAAGCTGAGTCAATGCTGTTATATCTGACTAATATGAGGCTATCGAGGATGCTATTTACCTGGGATATTAAAATCAGCTGATTAATATCGAATATAAATCAATACAGAGACATTGTATGGAAACAATGCTCTATATCATTTCTTAAACGTTAATGACCAGCACTCCCTACCACCGCACTTGGATCAACTTCATATAAAGCAGGTAGTGAGTGAGCGATGCCTTTGTGACAATTGATACAGGTTTTGCCTTCTTCTAAACCTATACTGTGGCTGGTCACCGCGCGGCGCTGTTGCTCAACAAAATCCATTGATTCATAATCATGACAGTTACGGCATTCTCTTGAATCTGTTTTTTCCATTGAGCGCCATACATTTTGCGCAAGCTGTAAACGTTTTTCTTCAAATTTTTCAGGTGTATCAATCGTACCCAGTGCTTTATGCAGTAACTCGTTACTCGCCTGAATCTTACGTACCATTTTATGTATCCAGGGTTTGGGAACATGGCAATCAGGGCAAGTTGCTCTCACCCCTGTACGGTTTGAGTAATGCACCGTATCTTTATATTCCTGATACACATTGTCTTTCATTTCATGGCAACCAATACAAAACGCTTCCTGATTTGTTGCTTCCATTGCGGTATTAAAGCCACCCCAAAAGATAATACCTGTTACAAAGCCAGCCGCCAATAAGCTACCGAGTGTTGCGGTGCTAGGGCTGCGCATTTTCTTTATTAAGGATTTTATATTCATAATTTATATCCTTTATATTTATTTAATCGTAGGTACAGACTTAAACGAATTTTCTACAAGTGGTTTCACATCTGCCTGAGGAACATGACACTGCGTACAGAAATATCGTCTTGGTGATACATTTGAAAGTGCCTCACCATCTCGACCAGAAAAATGAGTTAGTGAAACCTTCGTCGCACCTGATTTTTGATAATTAGCCCAACTATGGCAGGTTAAACATTTATTAAATTTCAAATTGATTTTATAGCCTTTAATCTTATGCGGAATCAATGGTGGCTGCTGTACATAGTCACGCGTAATGGGCCCTTTATCATTAATGTTTTTCTTGATTTCGACTGCATTAGAAGGAGCTTCAATATCTGTTGAGCCACGTAAAGATTTAACTTCTTCAGCCAGCGTAATTGTTGAAGTAAAAATGGATGATCCCACTAACACTAGCCCTGCTAAAATTGAATATTTCATAATAGAACCTCGCCTTTGAAGTTTAAATGTAATGTTTTAATTATTAAGTTAATCATTATTATTTCGCTATATCAGAAAATTTTGCCGAACGTATTCCAAGAGAAAATACATCTTCAGAACAAACATCTATACAACGACCACAATTTGTACAATTTCCAGCCAATATCACTGAGTTTAAATCATCACCCTTTTTCAACACGGGTTTAATCACCTGAGGCTCTGGGCAAACCACGTAGCAATCCATACAATCATTACAGGCATTTCGATTAAGGGCATTTACACGAATTAAACTAAACCTTCCAAGCAAGCTATAAAAAGCACCCATCGGACAAAAGCGGCCACACCATGTACGGCGACTAATAAAGGCATCGACGATAAAAATAGCCAACACCAGCAACCAGGAAAAGCCCATTGAAAAAACCAGTTCTCTCTGCAACATGGTCACCGGATTAACTAATTCCCAAAGCATAATCCCGCTTACAGGGGTTGCAACAGCAATCGCCGCCAGTAATGCATAACGATTATTTTTAGAAAAATGCACGGGGGATTTAATATTCAACTTTCTATAAAACCAATCGGCAGTATCAGTCACTATATTAATGGGGCAAACCCATGAGCAATAGACTCTTCCACCGACTAATGCATAGAATCCTAAAACGATTAATGCCCCAACAATAGCCGTCGTTTCAGCTATATGGCCACTCAAAAGTGATTGAATAAACACAAATGGATCGGTTAAAGAAAGCACATCAAGCGTTAAGCTGGATGACATGTTTCCTTTAACCAGCCAGATACCAGTCACAGACCCCAACAGAAATAGAGACAATATAAAAATCTGACTAAAGCGCCTCAACAACAACCATTTATGCGCATGTAACCAGGTTTTCTTTTTAACAGACTCTAGTCCAGGCGTTTTTAATGAAGTGGTAGAAACACTCATTTATTTAAGCCCCTCATTCAGGCGATCAATTGCACTTTTATTAAAGGGGCTATCAATAACTTCTTTTTTGTTATTTTTTGGCGCAGGAATTAATCCTTCTCCTTCATAATCATACGCCGCACCTTCAGGCAAATTATATTGATGAGGCAAGTCGGGAGTCACCAAACTCTTACCGGCCTTTTGCTTTTCCTGCCAACCTAATCGGTAATGATCACCTAACTCACCTTTAGCTAACTTAGCAGGTAAAACCTTTATTGCCGCTTCTTCTAAAATACAGGCATGCTCACATTTTCCACAACCCGTACAGGCATCGGAATGAACTACTGGAACAATTAGCGCATGCTTACCCGTACGTTGGTTATGTGTGCGATTTAAACTGATCGCTTTATTGGCCAATGGGCAAACATTAAAACAAACTTCACAACGCAAACCTTGAAAGGCAATGCAGGCTTCCTGATCTATTAATACCGCAAGCCCCATACGTGCATCATCGATATTTGTTAACTCAGGATCTAGCGCGCCCGTTGGGCAGGCCTTAACACAGGGAATATCTTCACACATCTCACAGGGAATTTTCCGTGCATCAAAGTAAGGTGTTCCCAGTGCTACATCATCTCCTAATTTGGATAATTTTAGTGTGTCGTAAGGGCAATCACGCACGCATAATCCACAGCGCACACAGGCCGATAAGAAATCACTTTCATTAGCCACACCCGGTGGGCGTAAAGACTGCGCAGGCAAAGAAGTCGCTTGCTGTGAATACAGGCCTAAACCAATACCATACAAGGCTGCACCACCCGCAGCTCTGGAGATATTCTGCAGAAAGCGACGGCGCCCCATAATCATGCTGTTAGATAAAGGCTTGTTGGTTTGCGTGTTCACAACAGTTCATTCAGCCTTTTAAACAACTTTCTCTATTTTGATTGCACACTTCTTATAATCCGTTTCTTTTGATAACGGATCAGTGGCATCCAGAGTTACTTTATTGATTAAACGCCCCGCATCAAACCAGGGAACGAATACCAGACCAACCGGTGGGCGATTACGTCCGCGGGTTTCAACCATGCACTCAACTTCACCACGACGAGAAATGATTTTTGCTGTCATGCCACGACGCAAGCCACGCTTCTTCGCATCATCAGGATGCATAAACACAACCGCATCAGGGAAGGCACGGTACAACTCTGGAACCCGGCGTGTCATCGTACCTGAGTGCCAATGCTCTAACACACGGCCGGTTGATAACCATAAATCGTATTCTTTATCTGGGCTTTCCGCTGCTGGCTCATACGGCGCGGTAATGATATTCGCTCTGCCATCTTTATTGCCATAGAAGCGAATGCCTTCCCCTTTTTTAACGTATGGGTCATAACCTTCTGCATAACGCCACAAGGTTTCTTTACCATTGATAACAGGCCATCTTAGGCCACGCACTTTATGGTAAACATCGAAGGGTGCCTGCTCATGGCCTTTTTTAGGGCCTTCCTGCTGGAAGCGACGGTACTCTTCGAATAAGCCTTTTTGAGGGTAGAAACCAAAGGCTTCCATTTCATCATTGGCATATTCATTACCACGATCATCGGTAACGGTTTGCTGTTTAAACTGATTAACAAAACCATTTTCAAACAATACATTGAATAAAGTTTTACCTTTGTACTGCGGAGACTTTGCAATTAAATCGGCAGGCCAGACATCTTCCACCTTAAAGCGTTTTGAAAATTCCATTAACTGCCATAGGTCAGACCTGGATTCACCCGGTGCATTTACTTGCTGACGCCAGAACTGTGTACGACGTTCAGCATTACCATAGGCGCCTTCTTTCTCTGTCCACATTGCGGTTGGCAAAATCAAGTCCGACGCCATTGCAGTTACGGTGGGGTAAGGATCAGATGTCACAATGAAGTTATCCGGGTTACGGTAACCCGGCATGGTTTCTTCATTTAGGTTAGCCGCAGCCTGTACATTGTTATTACACATTACCCAGTACACGTTTAACTTGCTGTCTTTTAACATGCGGTTTTGTAGCACCGCATGGTAACCTGGTTTCCCAGGAATGGTACCTTCAGGTAATTCCCATATTTTTTCGGCTAAATCACGGTGTTCTTTTTTCTTAACCACATAATCTGCTGGTAAACGATGAGAGAAGGTACCTACTTCGCGTGCAGTACCACAGGCAGAAGGCTGACCGGTTAATGAGAATGGTCCATTACCGGGTTGTGAAATTTTACCGGTTAACAAATGCACGTTATACATTAGGCCATTAACCCATACACCCCGTGTATGCTGGTTAAAGCCCATGGTCCATAAAGAGGTAATTTTTTTCGTAGGGTCTGCATATAACTTCGCTAAACGAAGTAAGTTGGCTTTAGGTACACCGCTTATTTCATGCGCATAATCTAAGGTATATTCTTCTACGCTCTTTGCATATTCTTCAAATGAAATAGCGCTTAACTTTCCACCTGTTCCAGTTTTCTTTTTCTCTAGCTCATGCTCTGGGCGCAAGCCATAACCAATATCGGTTGGGGTTTTCTTGAAATTAATATGTTTATCAATAAAATTCTGATCGTAAGCTTTGTTTTGAATAATGTAGTTAGCGATGTAATTTAATATCGCCATATCCGTTTGTGGTGTAAACACCATGTTGTTATCGCCGAGGTCAAAACAACGATGTTCAAAAGTAGACAATACGTGTACTTCACAACCCGGCTTAGTCAAACGTGTATCAGTGATACGTGTCCACAAAATAGGGTGCATCTCTGCCATATTAGAGCCCCAAAGTACAAAGGCATCGGCATGTTCTAAATCATCATAACAGCCCATTGGCTCATCGGAACCAAAGCCACGCATAAAGGCACCCACTGCTGATGCCATGCAATGGCGCGCATTCGGGTCAATGTGATTGGAGCGGAAGCCTGCTTTCATTAGTTTAGATGCGGCATAACCTTCAAATATCGTCCATTGGCCTGAACCAAACATGCCCACTGTGGAAGTCAGTTTATCGACTGGTTTGCCCTGATTAGCAAGCATGTCTTTTTTCATCGCCTCTTTCCACTTAACAGCCATCAAATCAAAGGCTTCATCCCAGCTTACTTCTGTAAACTCGCCTTCCTTATCGTACTGTCCATTGGTTTTACGTAACAAAGGCTTCGTTAAGCGATCTTTGCCGTACATTATTTTTGATAGAAAATAACCTTTAATGCAATTTAATCCTTTGTTTACTGGGGCATCCGGATCACCCTGCGTAGCGACTATCTTGCCATTTTGCGTACCCACCAACACGGAACACCCTGTGCCACAAAAACGACACGGCGCTTTATCCCAGCGAATTTTATCGGCAGATACATTTTGGGACGCCGCCAGGGTTTCTTTAATACCGGGAATCGTTATTCCCGCTGCCGTTGCAGTGGCCGCTATTGCATTTGTTTTTACAAAATCACGACGTGACATCTTCGATGTATTATTCACAGGCTGGCTCATGCTGACATCCTCTCTTTGCTAGTTTCTAATTCACTAGAATTTATGTTTTTGGTTTCTAATTCTTCTACATCCAAATCATTATCACTGTACTGGTAAATCATCGCTGCCGAGAGCACACCGGGTAATTCATAAAACCCCATAATGCGATCTCCAACGGTCTTACGCCTGTCATGCTCTACCGTTACAACTAATCGACCATTATCGGTAACAGCATGTACCTCAACGCCATCCTGCTGCTCCAATAATTTTTTAACCTGATCGATTTGATTATTATGCGCATGTACTAACACGCCACATACGTTGTATTCATCCACCTTACATTCACTCATGGTTTTTCCCCATTGCTGAATCTTTTGAAATTTTAATTGCACCTGCAGGACACACATGCACACATTCACCACAGCCATTACATGCTGCGGCATTTAGAATAACTTGAATACGCCCTGCGATGCCGGGCTTGATTTGAATTGCTCTTGATTCACATATTTCATCACAGGAACGGCAAACAATGCCCTGTACTGAAAAACAGTCATCATTGATAACGGCTGTATGCTGCCACGCACTTTGTTTACCTGTATGAAGCACATCTTCAGGACAGGCTTGTACACAGGCCTCACAAAAATCACAGCCCTGGCGCTTGAAAGAGATTTCTGGAAAGCCACCGCTGCCTTTAACAATGATATTAGAGTGGCAAACATTGGCACACTGATAACAACGCGTACATTTCTCTGTAAACGCTAACTCATTAACTGACCAGGGGGGCCTAATAGTTTCTTCACCTGCAAATTGCCCACGCAGCAATTGATGACGATTGATAGTTTGTGCTTTCAATTCTTCCTCGCCTTTGAGGATTTATAATTATGTATTTTAAATATCTATTTAAAGTAAGTAGAGCATATAATAAACATCACAAATTGATATACATCAACTTGTTAAAACGAAGCTGTTTATTAGCAGTGATTAATTGATTTAGATCTAATTTTTGATGAGCGGTGGCTATAAAAGAGGGGGCTGTTAATTGTTTTTACTGTATCCCAATATACATATAGAAAAGCACGAAGCAAACAGCCTGCTTCGCACTTTATAGGCTTTTAATGCAGCTTAATTTCGGGGTCTACCGTTGAGCGTAGCGCATGTGCAATACTCAACATCATTGTGCGATAAAAGCCAAACAATGCTAGCTGATGTAATTTATATAATGACAGGTAAACCATGCGTGCAAAGAATCCTTCCACATTGATATTGCCGGTTAAATTACCCATTAAACTACCAACAGTACTGTATTTACCCAATGAAACCAGAGAGCCATAATCTTTATATTTAAATTCAGCTATCTCTTTGCCTTTAAGCCTTGCGCGCATTGACTTAATCAATAACGATGCTTGCTGATGAGCTGACTGAGCACGAGGCGGCACATAACTGTTCATTTCCGGCCAATCACATTGTGCACAATCACCCATTGCGAAAATATTATTATCTTCAGTTGTTTGTAAAGTTTGCTTAACCACTAACTGATTAATGCGATTAACTTCTAAGCCATCAAGATCTTTCAAAAAATCTGGTGCCTTAATACCCGCAGCCCACACTTTAATAGCCGCGGGTATTATTCTGCCGGTATGTGTAATCAGCTGATCTTTATCAACCTTAACAACACGTTCATTTGTAATGACATCTATGTTTAATTTGTTTAATTCCACATGTGCAGCAGCTGACAGCGCTGGTGGCAAACCCGATAATATTCTGTCGGCAGCCTCAACAATATGAATTTTAATTTGCGCAGGGTTGATTTGATCCAGCCCATACGAGGTGAACAAGCGTGACACTTTATGTAATTGTGCAGATAGCTCAATACCTGTCGCCCCTGCCCCCGCAATAACAACATCCAGCTGACCTGGGTTTATCGGTTCCTTCTGTGTATTGGCCTTAATGTAAATTTCCATTAAACGGTTTTGAAATGACTGTGCTTCCTGCTTGGTATCCAGAAACATGCAGTGATCACGTACACCCTCTATACCAAAGTCATTGCTCACAGAGCCCACAGACATGACCAGGCTATCATAATGAAACTGTCGCTCAGGGATAATTTCCTCGCCCTCATGGTTATGGGTAGGTGCCACATAAACGATTTGTTTTGTCCGGTCTATTTTATACATGCGCCCCAGGCGATATTCAAAGTAATTACTCTTTGCCTGAGCCATATACTCCACCTGATTCTCATATGAATCAAAGGTACCTGCTGCCACCTCATGCAATAATGGCTTCCATATATGTGTGCGATTTAAATCCAGTAAGGTAATACGCGCTTTTTTATGCTTACCTAGCTTTTTGCCCAGGCCCGTTGCCAACTCAAGGCCACCAGCGCCACCGCCAACAATGACAATATGATGCAGTTTGTTATCCGACATGAGAATTTCAGTTTCGTGAATAATAGTAGCGTTGATTATAGTCTATAAGGAAACACTAATTCAGTGATTCTGCTATCTAATTAGCCTTCGTCAGCGCTGTTCACAAATGCCGGGGGTAACCTGATACTTTCACAAACTATTTGCAATATTTTTAGCTAACTACAATTCAATTATCATAAGAATAAGCCTGCACCAGCTCCGTCTAGTGCATAAAGAATAGTTTTTATAGAGGAATTCATTAGTCTACCGTTAACTTTTTAAATGAAGCGTTTCTAGTGTGTTATAGCAAGCGGCTATTAAGGCTAAGGTATTATAGACATGAAAATTTAAACGCACTTCGTCATACCTGCGAAGGCAGGTATCCAGTGTCTATGGGTTTTTCAAAGTCGCTAGATTCCTGCCTTCGCAGGAATGACGGTGTTTTGCACGTTAAGGGGCATATTGGTGGGAGGAATTAGATATGTCTGGCTCCTCATCTAGAAGCCAGACAGCATAGGCTAAATATTAAGCAACACTTCCAAAAGACTTATCAACTGCCCCTGCAGGCACATCTAAACCGGCTAGTTTACAGCCTTCTGCGACAGGTCCCATTGGAATTATCTGATGCAAATATTTAATGCCACCCTGCGCATGAAATTTTTCATCTAGCGCATCTTTTACCTGACGCAATTTAGGGTGTTCAACTTTTTTGTAGTATTCCTGCAATGCACTAACCAATTCCCAATGAGAATCGGTCATTGAGAAACCATCTGAACTAGCAACTGCTTCAGCATCGTGAATTGTCCAGCCCTGGGGTGCATTTGGAAAAGATTCAATTGATACGTTCATTATTAAAAGCCTCTCGTCATTCAAAAAACAAAGAACATTTATAAATATAGCAGAATCTACTTATTTTTCAGATAAAATAATTGCAGAAAACTACACAAAAAAACAGATATAAACCACCTCTATAAAGCCAGGCTCTCAATAAAGTCAGCTAATGAACTAACTCCTAATAACTAGGGTACCACTGACCAAGCCTATAGTGCTTCTGCGTGATCTGAAGAGTGCAATTGCAAGGCGCAAAGCGAAGTGAATGGCCCGGTCCTTTGCAAGCTTTGTAACACGGCAAGTGTGCTCTTCAGAACTCGCCCGGAGGGGCTTACAGGTTTGCCCGTGCTCTGCGTTAGCTTTTTTCACCAGGTACCTACATGCTTTCAAAAACCTGCCTTGATCACAAACAAACCTGCAAGCCAGAAGTATCATAGACTTGATCAGTGGTACCCTAGCCAGCGTCGTAAACCATATAAGCGAAATGACAAGCCTGTTCGAAGCGACCACAAGCGTAATGGAGACAATAATATGTGCTTCCCACGCAGGTATTCAAACATTGTTTTTATATGAATAAATTGAACATGTTTATAGCCATGGTATTCAGCGGGAAGATTTAACATTTGCTGACAGTACAACCAGGTGAAATTCACCCCCGCAACTAAAGAAGCTATCAAGCTCCCCCAAAATCGCGGATTGATTTCTATTACATACACCTGCCCCGTTAGCTCGTTAAGCCGCATATCAATATGCGCCACACCTTGCCAGTTGAGTAACTTCATTAGTTGAGATGCCTCACTTAAAACACTCTCATGATATAAAAACTCTACCGACAAGCTTGGCGCATATAACTTTGGATTATTAATCAGGCATTGCTGTATTGTATATGCTGTAATATCACCATCTTTACACATCAAACTAATACAAATATCACGTCCGCTGATGTACTCCTGGCAGAGCACTTCCTCATCAAAATCATTATTCAGGAGGTATTTTTTTAATGTGGTTTCATCCGTAAACTTCTCAATTCCTGCCCCGCCCTCTCCCGAAGGCAGTTTAAGCAACACGGGAAATTCAAGGCTTGAAAGCCCTGTTAAATCGTTATCTTTTTTATAAATAAACGTTTTTGGCTGAGATAAATTATTTTCAAAAATAAATTGACTCAAGCTGGCTTTATTTCTGGCTATATTAAAATTATCTTTTGAAAGCAGTGTTGGAAGCTTTGTAAACTCACTTAAACGAGCCTGATGATTAATCAAAAATTCTATAGCTTTCTCATCGCCTGCAAACGTCAAGTCAATATTATATTTTTTAACAACAGACTCGATAGATTCGATCCATGCATCAGTATCTGTGTAATTTTCAATTGTATGGCAATGAACATGTTTTAACTTATGCAAAAAAAATTCTGTTGGCAAAACAAGAAGGTGAAGTTCATAGTCCTTACAATACGATAATGAACGAGCCATGTTGTAAGAGTAGTCTCCACTGCCATCAATAATCAGAACTTTTTTCACTGCTTCAACATCTCAAATATAATCCATTAAAAAACAGATGGTTCTAAACATGCTCATTTAGTTATTTTATTTGATCAATCAACAAAGTTACTTTTTCATTTGCGCCTACATTCACGGGAAAAATCTCAGCATAAAAATCACCCGGCTGCGCACCTGGCCGCCCAGATTTACTGATCACCGCTGACACCTTAACCTGTTCAAAACTAGACAATTTCATCTGTGGCATCATTGCCATAGAGTCGTCCAGTGTAACCGTTATGGGTAATGCATCGGCGGTCAACTTAACCGCTGCCAATGGCATCGGAGGCCCTTGTAATGCCTTGGCAAATATAAACAAGGTATCCGTCGGGCTTACTTTATCTTTAAATGCTGACCCCAGATCAACCGTTACAATAATTTGCGCCTTTGACTCAGTTACAGGCTGTGCCTTTGATTTAGGTGCGGCGGCTTTTAGATCTGCCACCAAATCAGCACCTAACTGACTTTCTGCACCTTGTATTAACTGACTTAGTTGGCGCTGTGCCTCAGGCTCTGCATCTAACATTGGCTTTAATTTATACCAGAAAATCAAAGCCTCTTTGTAATTACCTTGCTGGCTTTCGGCGGTACCAGCCATCCATAAAACCGTTGGACTGTTTGGCGCAAGCTTCATGACATTATCTAGTACGGGCTTTGCTTTACCCGTTAGCTTGCCACCTTCGCTCATTGCTAATGCATCGGCATAACCCAATAACAACTGAATATCATCACCCACTAAGGCAATAACCTTTTCATAAGCACTCGCCGATTTTTGATATTGCTGAGTACTCATATATGTTTTAGCCAACATAAACCAGCCATCTGGATTTTCTGGTTCAGCCTCTAATCGTTGTTCAAGCTTAGTAATCGCTTCTTCAATCGTCATTTGTGGACGACCATCTTCACCGGCGGGTATTTCAACTGACTTTACTGCGACACCGGTAGCTGCATTAAAATCACCTAGCTGCGAATAAGCGAATGCGGCGAGCAGTGGCACAAACAAGGCAACTAAAATGACCGTCAGTTTTCCTTTAGGTGCAACTGAAGAATTTTCAGTCTTATTCGCTTTTGCCTGATTTGATAAATCTATCGCCAGGGTAGATTCTAATTCATCATGCATTTGCTGATAAACCGTTTCTGTTATTTCACCCGCATCGCGTTGCACCTTTAGTTCTTTAAGACGATCTTTTGCGATTTCAATATTAAGGTCATCATATTGATCCGTAATGGGCTGGTTTTTGCGTAACAGAGGTGGCACTACAAATAGTAATGCAAGAGCAACGAGAACTATTGCAATCAAAATAAAACTGGTCATAAAAATCTCAAAATTAAATTAGCTAATTAGTTGGACTATTCGTCATCTAGCAATGAATGTGCTTTTTTCTGTTCTTGTTCATCGATCGCTGGTTTTTCAATCGATTGACGACGCATAAATGAAAATACAATAAAAGCGGCAATGACAAAAAAGATAAGCGGCCCAAACCATAATAAAAAAGTCGATGACTTAACCGGTGGCCGATATAAAACAAAATCGCCATAACGCGCCACCATAAAGTCAGCTATCTCAGCCTTGCTCTTACCTTCGCTCAGCATCTTAAATACTTTTGTGCGCATATCGACTGCGAGCTCTGCATTAGAATCGGAAAGACTCTGATTTTGACAAACCAGGCAACGCAGCTCTGCAACCAGGCTTGTGTAATCGGCTTCCATTTGTTCATTGGGAAAATCTTTTGACTCTATTTTTGCCTGCACAGAAAACGCCGATAAAAGAAAAACCAGGCTCAATAATATTTTAAAAGGTCTCATAACGTACCGTTACTTTTCATTGTGTTTTGTGCACTTGATGGTTGCACTGGCTGAAAATGTTTTGCAAATTTCTCGGCCCATACCGTGGGTGTTATACCGCCCGCATGTTTTGCAACAACAATACCTTGAGCATTTATTACAAAGGTTTCTGGTGCACCATACACACCCCAATCCATTGCGACACTGCTATGCGGATCAAAACCAATGCTTACAAATGGGTTACCCATACGATCCAGCATTTTTTTAGCTTCGGCGGCTTCATCACGCCAGTTAAGCCCAACAATCGGTATACCTTTTCGGCTCAGCTCGTTTAGGTATTTATGCTCGCGCCAACACTCTGGGCACCAGGTACCCCAAACATTAAGCAACCAAACCTGACCCTGCATATCTGATACTTTTACTACTTTCGATGGATCGTACAAATCAGGCACATTAATTCCAGGTGCTGCTTTACCAATGAACTCAGTAGGAATATCACGCGGGTTATATTCGCCCGAGCCCATTCGATCAAGCACCAGTGCAAACACGCCAATCAAAATAAAGAAGCCAATCAGTAAACCGTAACGAGCCATTACGCGACACCTACCGCTGCATTTTCCATGCGCGCTTCTTTTACCGCTTTGCGATAACGTTTATCCGTGGCCGCAAATAAACCACCTATGGCCATAATCAACGCACCTAACCAGATCCAGCGAATAAAGGGCTTATGATAAACACGCACGCTCCACGCACCATTTGAATCCAGCTCTTCGCCCAGTGACACATACAGGTCTCGCCACAAGCCGGCATCAATACCAGCTTCTGTCATTGGCATACCACCGGCGTTATACAGGCGTTTTTGTGAATGTAGCTGGCTAATCGCTTCACCCTGATAAAACGCCGTAAAGCGACCTTCCGTTGCTCGATAATTTGGCCCATTGACACTTTCAACACTGTTCAACACAAAGCTATATTCACCTATATCATAGGAATCACCCTGTACTAATCGAATATCTTTTTCCGTGCTGTACAAGGTAGTAATAGTAATACCCATTACAAACACACCCACGCCCATATGCGCGAAGGTCATGCCATAAAAACCACGTGGTGTATTGAGTAAGGCCTGTAGCTTATTTTGTTTCCCAGCAACGCGGTCAATAATACCTTGCAAGCTAGTGAGCGTAATCCATACCGCTAGAATAGATGCGACGACCGCACCCCATTTCACTTCTTCCAACAACATAAATGGAAGTGCTGTACCGACAACAATACTTAATATCAGGGGAATAATTAGCTTGCCAGCTAAACGTGAAAAACTATCCTGCTTCCAGCGCGCTAAGGCCGCCACACCCAATAACAAAGCAATTGGAATAGTCAGCGGCACAAACAGAGCATTAAAGTAAGGAGGCCCTACAGAAATTTTACCGGCACCCAGGGCATCCATCGCCAGGGGATACAATGTTCCCAATAAAATAGATGCCGCTACAATCACAAATAAAATATTGTTAATTAACAATCCGCCTTCACGGGACAGCATATTCACTTTTACGGCACTGCGAATTTGTGGCGCACGCCAGGTGTACAAAACCAGCGAACCGCCCACAACAATCGCCAGGAAAATAAGGATAAAGATGCCGCGCTCCGGGTCATTTGCAAAGGCATGAACCGAGGTTAATACACCGGAACGAACGAGGAAGGTGCCCAATAAACTTAAAGAGAAGGCGAACACCGCCAGTAAAACAGTCCATGCCTTAAACACGCCGCGTTTTTCCGTGGCGGCAAGCGAATGAATTAATGCCGTACCGACTAGCCAGGGCATAAAGGATGCATTTTCAACCGGATCCCAGAACCACCAGCCACCCCAACCAAGCTCGTAGTACGCCCACCAGCTTCCCAGAGCAATACCTACGGTTAGAAAGACCCAGGCGATTAATGTCCAGGGGCGAGACCATTTGGCCCAGGCAGAATCCAGTCTGCCACCAATCATCGCGGCAATCGCAAAAGCAAAGGCTACTGCAAAGCCCACATACCCCATGTACAACATCGGTGGATGAATAATCAGACCAATATCCTGCAACAATGGATTTAAGCTACGCCCTTCTAGCGCCGCAGGGAACATACGATCAAATGGATTTGAGGTAAGCAGCATAAACAGCAAGAAACCAATACTGATTAAGCCCATTACCGCAATGACTCGGCCTCTAACGATGAGAGGCATAGAGCGACTAAACAGGGCGACCGCGGCTGTCCAAATCGACAGAAACCACACCCACATTAAAAGAGAACCCTCGTGACCACCCCAGACGGCGGAAATTTTGTACATATCAGGTAATTCGGTGTTTGACTGACGCACCGCATAAGCCACCGAAAAATCATCTAATAAAAAGGCATAGGTCAGGCAAAAAAAGCTAATTGTAATAAACAACATTTGCCCAAGTGCCGCCGGTGCTGCTACTTGAACCCATGATGAATAACGCTTGTGCGCACCAATCAATGGCACGACACCTTGAATTACCGCCAGGCACAGAGCCAAAATCAGCGCGAAATGACCTATTTCAGGAATCATTATTCAGCTCCCATATTGGTAGCAGGAGAAGCTGCAGAACCCGGTGCGGGATTCGCTGTCTGCCCTACAGGTATATTCGCAGGGTGCTCCATATCTTTAGCCGCTGCATATTTGCCTGATTTTTTCAGTGCATCCGCCACTTCCGGTGGCATATAATTTTCATCGTGTTTCGCCAGTACTTCTTCGGCCACAAATATATTACCTTTTAGCTCACCCGTTGCGACAATTCCCTGACCTTCACGGAACAGATCTGGCAATATGCCTTCATAATTCACGCTGAAGTTATTTGCATTATCGGTTAGATCAAAGGCAATATTCAGGCTCTTAGTGTCGCGCGCCACACTGCCAGCCACCACCAGCCCACCAATACGGAAGCTATGATTTTGTGGTGCCCTGCCTTCAACTATATCGGTTGGGCTGTAAAAATGATTGATGTTCTCATTCAATGCCTGCGTTATTAAGTAAACAAATACAGCTACTCCGGCGATTAGCATGGCAACAAAAGTCATTCGTTTCTGGCGTGGGGTCATGATGTTCTCTATGTTTTCTGTAATAGATCCTAATATTGGATCCAATATATCAGTTGCTATGTAGCTTATTCCTGAAAAAATTAATGGGTATTAACTATCCGTACTGTCCTGTTGCTGTCGTTCTTGCTGGCGGTATTTCATACGCAATTCTTTAATGATGCTTTTTTTATTGAAAATGGGGCTAATAAAGACCCAGCCCAATAATACAGTGGCCAGCCCATAAGAACTCCACACGTAAAAGGCATAACCCCCCATATCAAAAAATTCACTAGCTGACATTATTTAGCCTCCTCCGCCACAATTTCTTTAACCCAACGACTGTTCTGCTCACGACGTAGTATTTCACCCCGCGCACGCATCAGCACTGATGTCGCATAATACAACTTAAAGGACACCGCCATCACGAGTAGAGGAATTAACATGTCGATATGAATTGATGGCTTGTCTATTTTGCTCACCGTAGCGCCTTGATGCAGGGTACTCCACCATTCCACTGAATAATGAATAATGGGGATATTCACCACGCCAACAATCGCCAGTACCGCACCGGCGCGCGCTGCATTACGCGGATCTTCGATCGATGCTTGAAGAGCGATAAAACCAAGGTACAAAAACAGCAGAATCAGCTCAGAGGTTAAACGTGCATCCCATACCCAGTAAGTTCCCCACATGGGTTTACCCCAGAGAGAACCGGTGACCAGGGCGATAAAGGTAAAGGCAGCACCAATCGGCGCACTCACGCTGGCCATTAGATCAGCCGTTTTAATACGCCAGATAAGGCCAACACCACCGGATACCGCCATTACCATATAGATAAACATCGACATCCAGGCCGCAGGCACATGCACAAACATAATGCGGTAGCTCTCACCCTGCTGATAATCCGTGGGTGCGACAAAAAAACCATAATACAGACCGAAGATCAGGCTTAAGCCAAAACCCCAGGCGAACCAGGGCACCATTTTGCCAGACATGGTGTAGAAATTTTTCGGTGAAGAAAACTTGTGAACAATTGCAGGTAATTTCATAGTTACAGTCTTAAATCTAAAATTAATTTACTCAACACTAATTTTTAAAGCGGTAGCGGTAGCGATTGGTGCGAGCGTAATCGACAACACAAGTAACGCCCCCAGAAAATACAGCTGGCCCTTAATTTCCAGGCCCGCAAGGCTGGCATCCACTGCATTGGCAGAGAATATCAAAACCGGGATGTATAACGGAAGCACTAACAGAGACAACAACATGCCGCCACGGTTCAATCCTAATGTTAATCCCATACCAATCGCACCCACCAAACTCAAAATGGGTGTGCCGAGCAGCAGGGTCAGCATTAAGGTTTTTATACCTTCAATCGGCATAAACATAAATAAGCCCAGCAACGGTGCCATCAGTATAATGGGTACGCCGGTCACCAGCCAATGACTAATAATTTTTGCCAGCACCAGTATCGCATTTGAATGATGGCTCAGCATCATCTGCTCTAAGGTGCCGTCTTCATAATCTGATTTAAACAGACTATCTAATGACAACATCGCCGCCAATAAAGCCGCCACCCAGATAACACCCGGTGCCATGGTTTGCAGCAACTGCTTCTCCGGCGATGTACCCAATGGAAACAGGGTTACCACTATGACGAAAAACAGCAATGGATTAAGCAGCTCATTACGATGACGATAGGACAACATCAAATCGCGCTTGATCAGCGCAATAAAGGCGCTGGAGGTAGAAGGTATCATGCTAACTTCTCCAGCTGGGTATTCGGTAAAACAATGCGATATTGATCGCTTGTTTGCAAGGTCACAGGTTGGTGGGAAGTAATCACCAACGAGCCTCCATTATTAACATGCTGCGTAAACAGCTCTTCGAACATGGCCACCGCCGCCACATCAAGCGATGTATAAGGTTCATCTAAAATCCACACCCTGGCCTGCGTTAAATATAATTGCGCTAATGCAACACGGCGTTTTTGCCCTGCTGATAATTGTGCACAGGGAATATCTTCAAAGCCATATAAGCCCACCTGATATAGAGCCTCTTCGATGCCATTTGCAGATTTACTGCCATTTAGCGCCTTTGCCATGCACAGATTTTCAATGGGTGTAAGCTCAAATTTGATACCGGCACGGTGCCCGATAAACAGTAAATTCTGAAAATATTCAGACTCAGGGTGATGTATTTTTTGACCCTGCCACAACACTTCACCGTCTAAAGGCTGGGCCAAACCCGACATAATACGCAGCAAGCTGGTTTTGCCACTGCCGTTTTTACCTTCAACACGTAGCACCTGACCTGCGGACAACGGAAAGTCGAGCCCTGTAAACAAGTCACGGTAGCCTCTAGTACAACTAATGGATTTAACGTGTAAACCGGCGGTAGCGTCGGTCATGTATCAATGCCCTGCGTGGATTTGCAAAACGGAGATTTTACAGTGCTTTGCGCTTAATAAACAGTAACTAAGCCAGTGCAATTCCTTTTTCCAGATAGACTAGCTAGCTATCCACCCCGACAAAAACAGGGAAAGGCCCGTATAGTTCAAGTTTAAGCATTCCCCAAGTCGCTTAATTAATCAGCTGAATAGTAATTTGATACCGCTTCATATATTCTAGCCCCACCTATAGATGTACAGTAAATAACAACATGACTAAGATTGCCGATTTCACAAAAACAGAGACGTGGACCGTTGAGAGCACCCTGAAAGAGCGCTGGGGGAAAGACAATGGGATTGAATTTCAATTTGCAGATACCGATGTTCGCCTAAGCCCCAGTGACCGCGAAACTGCTGAATGCCCCGCTTTAATCTGGCAGTATGAAGGTTGCAATTTCATTATTATAAAAACCGGTATGCAAAGCTATCGTTGCCAGTTTTTTTACCGCGGCTACCAGCAGTATGGCACTGGCGTACACGAATATGATGATATAGGCGACTGCATTGTATCTCTTCTTCAGGTTCAATCCGATCATCACCGTGAACAACAAATTGAAGAAGATAACAGTGATGGCAGCTTACCCCGCGGTACAGAGGTTAAGTAAATAAAGCCCCTTTCCTTGAATTGCCTAAAGCAATTCAAGGTTTTAAATATCAGTATTCGACATCGCTTCCTACCCTTTATCATGAAACGTCATTATAATCCCCACTAGGGGCAGCATAAATAAGCTTGATTTGTCGCCCTTGCCTGCTTGAGTCATTATAATTCCCCAAAATATTTATGCTTTCTAATGCGCAATGCACTGAAGCCAAACTTAAAACTAAATAATAATAAATTTATTAAATGTGGGAATGAGGATATCTAATGAGCGCAAAAAACGCCTTTTATGCACAGTCTGGCGGTGTTACCGCTGTTATTAATGCATCAGCCTGCGGCGTTATTGAAACCGCACGCAAACACCCTGACAAAATAGCCAATGTATACGCTGGTCGTAACGGCATTATTGGTGCTCTAGAAGAAGATTTAATCGACACTAATCTTGAGTCAGCTGAAGACATTGCTGCATTAAAAAACACACCATCAGGTGCTTTTGGCTCTTGTCGTTTTAAACTAAAAAGCCTGGAAGACAATAAAGTTGAATACGAACGTTTAATTGAAGTATTTAAAGCACACAATATTGGCTACTTCTTTTATAACGGCGGCGGCGACTCAGCAGATACCTGCTTTAAAGTTTCTCAGCTATCTGAAAAAATGGGTTATCCGGTTCAAGCGATTCACGTTCCTAAAACCGTAGATAATGATTTACCGATTACTGATAACTGCCCTGGTTTTGGTTCAGTTGCAAAATACATTGCAGTATCTGCTTTAGAAGCCTCTTTCGACGTACGCTCAATGTGCAAAACCTCCACCAAAATTTTCGTCCTTGAAGTAATGGGTCGTCATGCAGGCTGGATTGCAGCCGCCGGTGGGTTAATTGAAGACGAAGGTATTCCTGTTATTGTGCTTTTCCCCGAAATTGAATTTAATAAAGACAAATTCATGGCTCAGGTTGATGCAAAAGTTAAAGAACACGGTTTCTGCACTATCGTTGTTTCTGAAGGCACTCATTACCCAGATGGTACATTCCTCGCAGAACAGGGTACACGTGATTCATTTGGTCACGCTCAATTGGGTGGTGCGGCGCCCGTTGTTGCAAACATGATTAAAGATGCACTGGGCTACAAATTCCATTGGGCGGTTGCCGATTACCTACAACGTGCAGCACGTCACCTGGCTTCTGAGTCTGATGTTGAGCAAGCATACGCACTAGGCGCAAAAGCCGTTGAGTTTGCATTAGACGGTGACAATTCAATTATGCCTACGGTTGATCGTATTTCTAACGACCCATACGAATGGAAAATTGGCAAAGCTAATTTAGCCGATGTCGCGAACGTTGAAAAAATGATGCCGATGGATTTCATCACTGATGACGGCTTTGGGATTACGCAAGCGTGTAAAGATTATCTTTACCCCTTAATCAAAGGTGAGGCCTATCCTGCATACAAGGAAAACGGCTTACCAGACTATGTCACACTGAAATTACAATCAGTTGAACAAAAACTTGAAAAGTTTGAAGTTTAAAATAATTTAAAAGGGAGGCATTGCTTCCCTTTTTTATTTTAAAAAAACAAACATTACAATGAATTTTATATTTTTATGACACTAGAAAAAGCACGAGAAATTATTGCAGATCGCGTCACCACTGCTGGCGGTTATAGCCAAACAGGGGCAAGAATGGTATTAGGCGAGCTACAAAAAGATGAAGGCCAGGCCGCTGTTGATACGATTATACGTGAATTCAATCTTGAAGAGCTCTGGGGTTATACACCGGGTACTCGTTTTGAAAGCTTGTACAAATAATTGCTCATGCAATAAATCACAAAAATAAATTAAATAGGGGCATAAATTAAATCTCTTGAAAATTAAATTTGTAATTGATTGTGCTTGATTGATATCAACTCAATAAACGACTAATTAACTGATAGTCACTCAAGCGAACATTAAAGATGTTTAACTGCTTCTGAGTAAATGATTAAACAAAAACTCAGCAGCCGTTAACTGTAGTTTCGTAGAGCCAGATTTATGTAGCATTCAATGGTCTGACTCGTAATATATAAAGTGATATTTCACATAATAAAAATGAGGGTTCAGATATGTCCACAGGACTATTAATTGCTCTAGGGTGTGCTTTCGCAGGCATCGCTTATGGCATCATTTCAATCTTTACTATTTTATCCAAACCCATGGGTAACGAAAAAATGGTAGAAATCGCCAACGCGGTTCAGGAAGGCGCTATCGCTTATCTGGCTCGCCAGTACACAACCATTGCCATGGTGGGTGTTGTTCTGTTTATCGCTATGGGTTTTGCCCTGGGCTGGTATAGCGCAATCGGTTTTGCTATTGGTGCTATTCTTTCCGGCGCTGCCGGCTACATCGGCATGCACGTATCCGTTCGTTCTAATTCACGTACAGCTGAAGCGGCTAAAGACGGCATTAATCCTGCTTTACAGGTTGCATTTAAAGGCGGCGCTATCACCGGTATGTTAGTGGTAGGTTTAGGTCTTTTAGGTGTTGCAGGTTACTACGCAATTTTAACCAGCATGGGCGTTTCACAAGAAGACTCACTACATGCATTAGTTGGTCTGGCATTTGGTGGCTCATTAATCTCTATCTTCGCACGTTTAGGCGGCGGTATTTTTACCAAGGGCGCAGACGTTGGTGCCGACATCGTTGGTAAAGTTGAAGCCGGCATTCCTGAGGATGACCCACGCAACCCTGCAACCATCGCAGATAACGTAGGTGATAACGTAGGTGACTGCGCAGGTATGGCAGCCGACTTATTTGAAACATACGCGGTAACGATCATTGCAACCATGTTACTCGGTGGCCTGGTAATGAGTGAAATCGGTGAGTTAGCAGTAACTTATCCATTAGTTCTAGGTGGTGTTTCCATTATAGGTTCTATCCTCGGCACCTTCTTCGTAAAGACATCTGATGGTGCAAAAATCATGAATGCGCTTTACAGAGGCACGTTTGTTTCTGCGATTTTCTCGGCCGTTGCATTTTATTTTGTTACACAGAATATGATGGGTGATGTTTCCTTAACACTGGACAATGGTAACGTTGTTGGCGCAACACAATTCTATTATGCCTCGCTCATCGGCCTGGTACTGACTATGGCGATGATCGTCATCACCGAGTACTACACCGCAACTGAATACGCTCCCGTTAAAAACATCGCCAAAGCTTCAACCACCGGTGACGGCACTAATGTTATCGCAGGTTTAGGTGTTTCAATGAAATCTACAGCATTGCCTGTACTTTCAATCTGTGCATCTATCTGGGGCGCATATGAGCTAGCGGGTTTATACGGCATCGCAATTGCGGCAACTTCTATGTTATCTATGACAGGTATTATCGTCGCCCTTGACGCATACGGCCCAATTACAGATAACGCAGGTGGCATCGCTGAAATGGCCGATCTTCCTGAAGACGTGCGTAAAACAACAGATGCACTAGATGCCGTTGGTAATACAACAAAAGCAGTGACTAAAGGTTACGCAATCGGTTCTGCTGGTCTAGCAACATTGGTACTGTTTGCTGATTTCACCCACACATTAACGGCTAATGGTCAGGCGGCTGTATTCGATCTTTCTAACCATTTGGTTATTATTGGTCTGTTTATCGGTGGCTTAATTCCTTACTTGTTCGGCGCGATGGCGATGGAAGCAGTAGGTCGTGCAGCCGGTGATATCGTAACTGAAGTACGTCGTCAGTTTAAAGAGAAGCCAGGCATTATGGATTACTCTGAAAAGCCTGATTACTCTAAAGCGGTAGACTTGCTTACTAAAGCAGCTATCAAAGAAATGATGATTCCTTCTTTGTTACCTGTTGCGGTGCCTATTATCGTTGGTTTAACACTGGGTGCTGAAGCTTTAGGTGGCGTACTAATCGGTACGATTGTTACTGGTTTGTTCGTTGCGATTTCAATGACTACCGGTGGTGGTGCATGGGATAACGCGAAGAAATATATCGAAGATGGCAACCACGGTGGCAAAGGCTCTGATGCACATAAAGCAGCGGTAACCGGTGACACTGTAGGCGACCCGTACAAAGATACAGCGGGCCCTGCAATTAATCCTTTAATTAAGATTATGAACATTGTGGCTTTATTGATTGTGCCTTTACTGTAACCTTTCTTTAACAGTAAAACCTAAAAACGCGACTCAATGAGTCGCGTTTTTTATGCCTGAGCATATGATCAAAAGCAACCGCAACCTACCTGACGCACCCTGCATATGTTCAACATAAAGACTGTTAATTACTCACCGTAGATTCAAGCTATTAGCGCAACTTGAATCCACATTCAATTGAAATACATAGATAGAACGAAACCTTCAAATCTAAAATTTTGAAAATTAATGCGGCCTGGGATTCAACATAGTCGGACTGGCCATACCGGTTTTTTGCATTAAATCTGTTGCCTCAAAGGCATTCATAACCAGTAAAGCAGTGACAATAATAACGGCAACAAGAATAATTGGCAGACCTATACGATTAAACCAGTTCATTGATGCCTCTATAATTAATTAATCTGATCAAGCGGATCCTCGCTCTCATCATCAGCTTGCTTGCGCCATGACAAAAAAACAATTAGCAGGAAGGGAATCATTATCAACAGCAGAAACACAAAAAACATAAACCATGGGAAACCCAGGGAAGCTTTGACATAGGTATATTCAGTTTTTGCCATTGATTCTGGTAAAAAAATCAGCATTAACAACAGCGCAGGTAACAGGCGAGATTTCATATTGTTATTCAAGCACCTTATTAATAGCCTGCTCCATCAGAAAACCATCGGTTGGGCCGGGGAAAATATTTTGTACAATACCATCTGCACCGACTATGTAGGTCCAGGGCTCGCCTTTAATTCCCCATTCAACCCAGACAGCATCATCCCTGTAACCATCGACATGCAGGAAAGCAAAACGATCACCGTATTTTTCCTGCAAACTGGCCACACGAATCAGTTGATCGACACACATGGTACAGTGTTGAGGTGTACCAAAGACAACGAGGTAGGGTTTATTTTTTGCGCGCAGATCGGATATTTGCCACTTATGCAATTTATCCGGGATATCCATGGAACAGACATCACGCCAGTCAGCACCTTTTTCTATCATTTTATTGCTACTGGCCGGCGCCTTCACACCTACAGAAACTTCAGGTTTAAAGCTATCACTGCAGGCAACTAAAGCAGAAACTAACAATACATAAACTGTGTAATTAATTGCTTTGAATCTTAAAAATTTCAGATCACTCATTCCACTTCTGTCTTAATTTCTGTTAATAGGACGCTAATAAAAGTTTTCAATGTATGTAATCAAATATACTCTTTATTAGAATCTTTAAGGCCTGTGCCAATACAAATCCATGGGACAATGGATAAAGCGAAAACACCACCCACACCAAAAATAGCAATTGCAACCAAACTTAATGCATCCATCTTTCATCTCCTCTACTCATAAATTGAATATTGCGATTCATCACCACAACTGAAAAAACACCTGTCACTCTGGCTCTATTATATTTCCCTGCAGATCCACTTCTTTCAATGCAGACAAATACTGCGCCAGTCTGTGTAGCTCCTGCTGCTGCAACTCCACTGGCTCCATTTTGAGCTTATAGGGTCTGTCAGAGACCCCAGGACGCGGATTCTGTAAATAGTCCGTCAACCATCCAACTGTACGCCTACTGCCTATGCCGTCCAGCCCAGGTCCAAACACTGCAGTTCCATTACCAAATAACTCATGGCATGCTGCACATCCCTGACTGCGGTAAAAAGCCTCACCTAAAATAGTATCGCTGGTCTCCTGATAGGTGAAGCGCACAGGTGGCGGTTTTTTATAAATTATAGTACCGACAACGATAGAAAAAATAATAATCAGTACGCTGCCGACTAATACTATCCATTCTCCCATGTTAAGTTTCAGCATCAATTTCAAAGACTGATGAACTCATTTTTCAAAACGTTCATCATCACCTTCAGTAAAAATCTGTTTGCTGATGTCTTCATCAAACTGCCCATGTTTATCTGCCCAGTAAATGCCCAATACGACAAAAACCAGTGTTACCAAACCTGTGGCCGCCCAGATATAGGGAATAAGTACTTCACCTGTCATAATGCTTACCTCTCAAATCCCATAACCAACCAGCCATACATTCGACCTTGCTATTGTGTTTTCTGCAATTGCTCAGGAGGCAAGGGATAATTAGACGATCCCGGACTGGATTTTAATGCCCGCATAAATTCTGTTAGTAATTCACGATGCTTTTCTTCAAGGCTACGGAAATCCGGAGCCATACCGCCTGCATGCGCCGAACCTGTGACTCGACTTGCAGGATCGTGAAAATAATCTAGCAACCAGTCTACACTGCGCCGGGTACCCTCACCATCAAGCACCGGTGCTACACCTGATTCTCCCATGCGTAGCGCCTTGTGGCAGTTCTTGCAGCCCATTTGCTTGTAAATTTCATAACCCTGAACCGCAGCATCGTTCCACTCATAATAATCTTTTACCTGCCGAGGTGCATCACTTCCTAAAGTTCGCCATAATGTTGAAGCCACGGCTAAAATAACCAGCACGACTGCAACAATAAAAAATACGCGTTCTCCCTTTTTCAATTCACATACCCGCCAGGTGATCAATCTATTATTATTTTATCGATTTAAAACAGTACATGAAACAGCAGTTCACTGCCCGCCATGCCTACAACAAGTAACACTCCAATCAAACTCACACCCAATATCCAGCGTTCGGCAGGTTTTAATTTGGCAACCGATCCAACCACCACTTTAGACATGACCACAAATATAGTGACGGCCAGCATGACTAGCGCAAAAATAAGTATTGATATCTGATCTGTAAATTCCATATTCAACGACACAACATAAAGAGGCTGGTATTAACCACTATACTACGACTCTATTGCCGTCATTCCAATAAAATAAACCAGACATCTGAAGCCCTGTTTTATTCATCCCTTTTACGCGGTTTGGTATTGACATTGATGGTCCAGACAACGGCGGCTATGCCGGCCAGTACAATAATGATCTGGAAAAGAATCATCATGTAACCCCAGTCCCACCAGGGTTGGGCGCCTGTGCTGCTGACAAAGGTAGTTGTCACTCTTTCATAACGCTGGCCAAACCCCCATGGAAATGTCCACAAAAAAGCTTCGAATACAGTAACCACAACAATGACAATCAGCCACCAGGGAATCTTGCCATTGCCTTCCTTGATTCCGTCAAAATCCTCATCAGAGAAGCGGCCAAACACCGCACCTTTATCTTCCTGTTGTTTTTCCAAATCGGACATTTTTCTACCCTCTTTAGTAAAGGCCTGTCACTTCAGGCTATCAAGAAAAGCAATCAGCGCATCCATATCTTCATCACTAAGATAAGTAAATGCAGGCATGATCGAACCCGGTGTAACCGCACGTGGATTACGGTGATGCACATAATGCCAGGCCTTAACCTTATTACGGCTGCCTATGTGTAACAGATCTGGAGCCTTGCGATCTGAACCAAATAGACTGGGTGATTCCAGTTGCACATCTGCTGCGGTCGGTGGGTCACCGAAATAAGTCCAGTCCTGGGTCTGCTCAGGTAACAGGGTATGACAGAACCAACAACCTTCACGAATAAAAATAGTTTTACCCTTGCTTGCCGGAGTAGGAGCATCCCAGCCCTGCATAAATGGATCATGGATATTCCAGCCGGTATGCGCCCACATTTTCTCTTTTTCCTTGGCCCACTCACTGGGTGGAATAGTAGACATATAAGTGGTTCCCGCTATGATAGTGATTCCGATTGAGCCGAAAATCACCAGAACAACAAGGATGACACCAACGACATATCTAGGCATTGTTTTCTCCTCCTATAACTTGCATTAAGCGGTAGACGAAGCGGTTTGGCCTGCAACATCAGATGCAACACCAGACTTGCTGTCTTCTTTTTCACCATATTTTGCAGTCATCACCATGTTGTACAAAAACAGCGGCTGCGCAAAAATAATTAACAGGCCAAAAAAGGCACGGGCCACCATATAAGGATGCGTGGATATCACCGATTCAATATATGGAATCTCATACACTTTAGCCGCCCCCTGCAGCAGGCCCGCCCCGCTCAGTGCCACCCAGAATCCCAGGAAGCCAATAGCCGTCATCCAGAAATGAATGCGCGCCAGCCTAATGCTGTAGAGCTTTCTCTTCAGCAACTTGGGCAGGCCATAATAAATGGCACCAATTTCGATGAAAGTTGAGAACCCCAGCAGCGCCAGATGGGCATGGGCCACAATCCAGTGGGTGCCGTGGATATACCAGTTAAGGGTACGTGTTTGCTGAAAAGCACCCTGAATATTCAACGGTATCGCAAACAGCACACCGGTTAATGCCCATTGCAGTGAGATGTTTTTAGTAAACATCCACCACTTGTCTTTCATGGTCATCAGCATGTTAACCACAAAAGCCAGAGCTGGAATCATAATCAGCACGCCACTGACGGAAGCAAACGATTTTAACCATTCCGGAATGGGTGCAGCCATCAAATGATGCGCGCCGGGTGTTGAATAAAACGCTACGATGGACCAGAAATGCAAATGCCCAATCTTGTGACTGTACAGCGTGTTGCCGGAGATCTTGGGAATAATGTAATAGGCAATGGCAGCCGAAATGGGCGTAATCCACAAGCCCAGCACATTATGCGCATGCCACCAGGTCATGTAAGCCTCACTAAGCCCGGTGACCGGGAAGAAGTCGGGAATGGCACCGATAAAATAAGTGAGAATGATAAACAGACAGCCCCCACCAAAGAACCACAGGGTCACATAAAGCCCTTCGATTTTACGATTCAGCATGGTCAACCACACATTCACCGCCAGGGGTATCAACATGAATAACAGCACATAAATATCGACTGGCCAGACCAGATCCTGATACTCACGTCCTGTGGTGATACCATTGATTAAAGTGAAGAACACCACCACCATACCCACATTCCAGGCCCAGCAGTTCCACGTACCCAGACGTTCGCTCCATAATTTGTTCTTACACAAAGCCGGCGTCATGTAACACATAGCACCCGCAAAGGCCATAAAGATCCAGCCAAATATTACAAAATGAACATGCACGGGTCGGACACGGCCAAAATGAAGCCAGGGAATATCGTTGGGAAATATATCCGGCCAGGCCAGTCGAAATGAGGTGATAATGGCCAACAGGGTGCCAATCACCAGCATGACGATTGCCGAGAAGAAGAAGTGCTTTGCAGCTGTTCCTTCGGCGTAATCATTCTCGGTTAAAAAACGCATACTTTTTCTCCTAAGCTGCAAATACAGCTATTTACCCTGACGCTGCATGACTATGTTCAAGAACCAGAAACTCAATGCTGATATGACACCCGTGGCAATTGAAATACCAACGCCCCAGCTGTACAGATCGTACCAGTCACCATAAGCACGCATGCCTACCACTGGCAAAATAACCAGCTGAAACACGGTGCCAAGGCCAAGGCCTGTAACAAAACCACTGAATATGAAATTAATCGAACGATGCATCTTTATTTACCCCCATTCTTTTTGAATACGGTAAGCAGTATATTTGCAATATAAGTCCAGTAACCGAAGCCCATTATCATGGCTCCCGTAATAATCATGATGTGATGCATGGGGCCCACAGCCTCCAGTGCCTGCGCGTATGTCATACCCGTATGAATCATATTGCCCTCAATCACTCCCAGCACAACCAATGAAGTAAAGAAGATGCCTACACCCACCATGGAAAACCAGAATGACAGTGTGGCCAGGGTCGTGCTGTAGATGGGCCGTAAAACCAGTTTGGGCAATACGTAATAAAACAAACCCATCATGCCAACCGTGACACCGCCAACCAGGTTAATATGCGCGTGGGCCAGAGGATCAATAAGATGCCCTGCTGGCCCAGATTCCCTGATCCACTGCGCGAGCCCGGGAAACGTCTGCATAACACCCATCATGGTGCCGATGAACAGGTTGACCACAGCCAGTACGAAGAATCGCAAAATATGGCCGCGCATTTTTTCGTCAGCCATATCAATTTCAACGGACGTTGGCTTCTCAGGCTCACTGGCCTGTGCTTGCCGTGGTAGCTCTACAAGCTTTGTCACATCAGCCTCCCGGCTCTATTTTTGGCAGCGCCAGGCTGCGCAAATAAGTCACCAGCTGCCAGCGCTGTGCTACCGATAGCTGAGCCTGCCAGCCGATCATTGCTGTGCCTTTCATGCCATTGCTGATGAAATCGAATAACTGCTGGTCGCTGCGTCGTTGTGTGTACGCCAGGCGCAAATTCCTTGGACGAGGAGTGACTCGATAAGACCATTCGCCCAGGCCATCGCCTCGAACTCCGTGGCATGAAAGACACAGTTGCGCATAATAAACCCGCCCCTGCTCGACCACTCGAGGATCGTATTGTTGAATCTGACTTGCGGGTACTGCAGATTCGCCCACCCCTTGAGGGGGTATTACATGATTGTCGTACGGCATCAGCACCGTCACCGAAATTGCCAGCACAACAGCCAGGCTCATACCGGCCAGTGTCAGTATCAATGTTAGAACGGATTGCTTGTGTTGCCATTGCATTATCCAGAATTTTTACCATTTTTTGCTTTCAATTCAGCCTGAGCATCATCAAGGGTCCAGCCGGTTCGCAATGACATCACATACCACACCAGTTCCCAACGCTGCTCAGCTTCCAGAAAATCGGCAAATGAGGGCATAGGTGTACCATCAAATCCAGTTGAGAACGTCTGGTAAACACTTTTAGGATCACTGCCCCCGGCAAACCGACTAGCATCACTGAAATCACGTGGCGCAATCTTCAGATTATTATCATCTTTCAGTTGTGGTGCCGAAGGGCCATCGCCCTTGCCCAGATCACCGTGACATTTGGCGCATTTCATTTCTTTATAAACCGCTTTGCCTGCCACCACCATTTCACCTGTGGGCATAGGTGGCTCACTGATTTCAATGGGATCTTCCTGATACTCTTTTTCTTCTTCCCAACGCTCAGACAGGGTTTTCAGATAGGCGACGACGGCCCAGCGATCACGTTCGGGCAAAAACTTGAATGCTGGCATGTCCTCATCCGCGACCAGACCACGGGATATAGCGACGAACATATCATTATCTGTGGGCAAGGAGCCACTGGGCGTTGAGCGTATCTTGAATACCGCCTCCGTAAAATCACGCGGCTTGCGCGGCAGCTTGTGCCGGGGGCTGAGCTCATCCGCCAGCGTCCACACAGCGCCATTACCATCTGCTTTCACGCCATGGCAACCCACACATAAGCCACGGTACGTCCATTCTCCATATTTGATCAGTCCAGGCGTGACTGGCGGGCTTTCAGCCATGGGCTCGATATTTCCGGTCGCCGAGGAATACCTGAAAAAGGATGTATAAAAGCCTTCGCTGCTAGCCTTGTCATTGCTGGTTGCACTACCTGTCACCGTCAGGCTGATACCTGTTACCATACCAGTAATCACCAGCACTAAAGCTATTTTCAGTTTTGAGATTTTCAAAGCCGCCTCCCGAATTCAGGTCAGCGCCTGCCTTAATCCAGGCAGGCAACCATGATCTTAGTGGTTATTTGCCAAAACTATGATTCAACGTTGCCGTCCCGCCTGCTGCAACGGTCACATCCTGAATCGATTCACCCAGTTTTTCATGCCAGATTTTCACTTTGTAGCTGCCCGCAGGCACATCACTTAGGGTGAAACTACCATCGGCAGCCGTCACTACTGAATAGGGGTGTTTAGCCACATACACATAACTCAGCATCCATTCATGGGCATCACATTTAACGGTGATGACACCGTCCTTACGCAGGGGTTTTTTAATCACCCTGTTTTGCAAGGGTAAGGCTATGTTGTACATGGTTTTCAGTTTTTCACCATGGTACAAATGGGTGTTATGCAGCACAGGGTCGCTGTTGTTTATCGCCAGTTTCTGGCCTTTTACGGCTGTGGTCACATGGGGTGTAAACATGCATTTTTTATTATCCACTGGCACTTTGCCTTTTTTATCGTAGGCCTTGCCCTGCTCAATGTTTTCGATGACGACGACTGCGTTTTTCAGCCCTCCACCTGCGCCGACAATGTAGTAATCGGCAGAAATGCTGGCACCGCAGGTTTCCTTATCCTTGGTTATATCAAGCTTTGGATTAGACGGAGCCGCGCCACTGAAACTGATTTTCCCGGAAATAGAACCACCATTTGTAACAGTCACTGCTTTATAGGCATTCGCATTTGAAGCCATCATCAGGGAAGCGACTACCCCAACACATGTCATCAGTTTTTTCTTATTCATTCGATGTTACTCCTCAAGCTAAAATTTTTTATTCTTTTATTCTGATAATGAACGAACATAGTTTACTAAATGCCAGACATCTTTTTCACTACCCTCAAAAAAATCGGCATAAGACGGCATCGCCCCACCATCAAAACCCGCCATAACGGTTCTGTATACATCAGCCGGGGCGCTGCCATTTTTAAATGAGGACAGGCGAGTCAGGTCACGTGGTGGTAATGGGAAGCCCCAGTCATCTTTTAGAGTAGACGCCTTCTTACCATCACCACGGCCACCTCCTCCATGGCATTCCCAACATTTAAACTGCTGGTAAACATCGTAACCGCGGCGAATACTGACTGCGCTTGAAGGAATGACTGTTCCCACCATTTTAATGATTTGCGGGTCAGTCACTTCCTTGAAGTCAGGCACCAGGCTTTTCACGTAATACACCAGCTTCCAACGATCTGCAGGAGCCATGCCCTCAAAACCGGGCATAAAGCCGGTAACACCGCGGGTAATGGTGCGGAAGATATCTTCATCCATGGGCAATTCACCACTGGCGGTGGAGCGGAACTTATAAATACCCGAGGTTAAATCACGCGGACGCGGTGCCGTATCTCGGCTGAGATAAAAAGCCACGGGGCCGTCGCCCTTAGCCTCGACACCATGGCAATAAATGCAGGCGTTTTCATAAATAACCCGGCCTTCAGCGACACTCTTAGCATTTTCTTCCGGACGCTTTTTATACGGCGACACCTTAATAGGCAACTCTGCCGGTTTAGCCTTGGCCTTCGCCTCTGCGGCCTGTGCGGCACCGGGAAAACTGGTCACTATAGAAAGAACCATGGCGGCTGACAAACTGCAAATGAAACGTGTATATTTTTTCATGTCTGTTTCCTCCAGGGTTCTTAAAATGCCATGTCGACGCCGACGATGAACATCGAAGTCAGATTGGTTGCAGGATGCTCATCACCACCCATCGCAGATGGCAGTTTCACAGAACTTTCCAGATTATGGTGATAACGGGCATACAGGCCGATATTCGGTGCTGGGTAATACTTACCAATCAATGCCAGTAATGATGCATCCTGATTTAGATCCTGATCCCAGGCTGCATTCATTGCCTGCGGCATCCCTCTGATTAACCCGCCTGCCTTCATCTGGTCGTAACGCGCACCCAACATCCACTTATCTGTCAGCAGATAATCTGCCTCAACACTGATGCCCGAAGCATCTGTTTCCCATGTAGAAGCACCACCTAGCGGCATGCCTCCTGAAAACACCGGCTTATCAATAGTGTCCGCAATATATGTGCCGTAAATATCCCATGCTTTGTGCTGCCAGCGAGCGGCCAGACCATAACGATTCCAGTCCACGGTCTCATCTGCCGCGATTGGCCCGCTCCCCATGTTTACAGTCGGCATGGCTGCTTTAGACGCCGTGTAGTAGAAGCCCGACACCTGGAAATTACTGAAGGCACCCTGCACGTCATAGCGCAGCATCACATAGCTATCCCAGCGCGTCTGCGGCGTTTCCTCTGCCGTCATTTTCTGAACCACACCCACCTGGTAGAGCAGGCTGTTGCCAAACACCCGGCCATGCACCGATACGCCTTTTTGCACCGGCGCATTAAACAAATAAGGCTCGAACGGCAGAATGGCAAAACCTTCTTCTCCGGGCTGGCTATTCGCCGCCCCGGAAGCCAAGCCACCCGTAGTTAAACCAAACATCTTGGAAGAAAAAGCCAACGGCAGCACCGGGATACGATTAATTTCAGGTGGAAACGTGCCTGTCTCTGCAATAGGCTTGATTGGGTTCAACTGCTGACGATGCGTAGGAAAAGAATACAATGCAGAAGGATCAAATTGCCCTATCTTAACCGTGCCATTGTTGGGTGCAAACAGATTATCGAATATCAGCATACTGCGCTCGAAAATCATCGCTGACTCAGCCGGATCCTGAGTGTCATATTCGGCTTCAAAGAAAAAACTGATGTCTTTTTTTGCCGTGCCCGCAAAAAATATGTTTACGGTTCGAGGAAATATAATATCCGGATCTTCACTTACACCATCCACTTTTTCACGTAACGAACCCTGCTGTATATCGGCGCGCAAGCGGATCGCCATATAATTACTGATCTCATCCAGAGTGGCACCATTGGTCTCGCCACCCAGTAAATGCTTTTCTTTGCGGCCACCATCGGCAGTACCTGGCAACTGGTAGCCATTTTCCATAAATCTTTGTCCATAGGGGTTGAGTCGTGGCTGGCGCGTATGACAGACATTACAGCTCATGTCATATTTGCGCGCAAAAGAGGGCACTGCCTCAGCCTCCTTTACACTTGTAATAAACAGTATCGGAATTGTTAGGACTGCAAGCAGAACGCTTGAGGCAAGGCATCGAGCCTTTTGCCAGAAAGTTGCTTTTTTCATTTAACCCCCCTTCATTAACATACATCGTAAATCGCTTCGGAGCACTGCTTGGTATCAGGCCTTGCCTACCGCACAATGACAAACACTGAGTATCAGACGCAATTAAAAACACGGTCATGAATTCCGCTGTCGCTAAAAGAGGCCTTAAAAGCCAAATTTATGCATTACTTTTTCATTTTTTTCCCGGCAGGCCGTCTTCACTACTGCTAACTGCATATCCGGAAAATTCCTTTAAAAACTTACGCTAACACATCCATTAACTGGCCAATTTCAGTAACTGATTTATATTTTTTCAAGCCGATTTAACAAACTAGCCATTAATAAAGTTTATTAATGTATGGATTAATCACCTCCCTGTCAACAAAATTTGTCTTTAATTACACAAAAAGCCAGAATTTATTTTTAACGTTAATAAATTATAATTTTATAAAGAATATATATATTAAAATAGCTAAGATATACACATTAAACAACAAGAAAAATAGAGTTCACTGCGCAATACATATGACCGATAAGGCCTATATAACGAGAATTCTTACAGCAATTACAGTAAAAAATGATAATAAAAAATACAAATAATCTATAAAAATAATGTTTTTTATAAAAATATAAATATAAAATACACTAACCCACTGGAAACAACGACCAACCAGTCATCATATGCCTACACTAACCACGGCCCTTACTAAGCCGCTCAAAGCATGTTGTTTTATTTGTTTACTTTGGCCTGCAAGCGCCACCTCCAATGAACAGGGCCAGTCGGTTTTTGAACAACGCTGTCAGCGCTGCCATGACCTGCCAGACCCCGGTAAACCACCGGAAATGGGCTGGGAAAATCGCCTCAAACTGATGGCAAAACTGGCCAAACTGTCACCCAAACAGAAAACAGATGTACTGTCCTACCTGCAATCTCATTCTAAGAAGGCTGAAACAACGACTTCCCTGGCAGACGAGCGCCGTCTATTTGAACAAAAATGCAGCCTGTGCCATACGCTGGATCGTGTTTTTCTTGAGCCACTGACCGATGAATCAAGGCAACACATTGTTAAACGCATGCAACACAAAATGCCGGACTGGATTTCAGATGAAGAGCTAAAACAGGTCATTAGTTACCTGAACAGGACGCCTAAACTAGAGCGGGAGAAAAAAACCAGCGATATACCCGCAGAAATATTCCAGGAACGCTGTAGCGCCTGCCATACTCTGGAGCGTATTTTTAACAAGATAAATAACGAAAAAACGCCTTCATGGATGCACATAGTACAGCGCATGCAGAAGAAAGCGCCCCAATGGTTAAGCCAGGATGAAGCTCGACTGGTTATTGAATACCTGAAATCAATTGAATAGTCGATTCATCTTCAGGCTGTAAACTCACTCGTATAATATACGTTTTTTACTTGCTACCAACATGGGTATGCCTCTCCATTCCACGCGCGCCCACCCTACCATCGGCTCATACTACCTGCATCGATGGCCTCGCTTGAGCTCAAATTACTTTTTATCCTTACAAAATGATGCTTATGGCAGGGAGACTAAAGCGATCACGAAAGATCACGCGATTGGCTCTGCTAATTTGGCAACATTAGTGCTGCTTGTTGATTTCACACATACATCAACCAGCAACGGTCAGTCGGTAAACCTCGATCTGTCTAACCATATAATTATTATCAGGGGTTTAATCCTATGGCTATGCAGCCGAACCAACCCGTGTTGTTCGAGTTATTCAATTTGAATTTTTTAAGGCGATTATTGATTAATACTTGACCACTTCCATTTATCAGTGCCTCTGTCGATCTAATTTAGGCATTAAAACGCTGCCAGACACTTGACATAAAAAGATCTCGAGGTAGTCTATTTGATGCATACATAACAATAATTTATCATCTTGATTCAATTTTCTCCCATACCAGCCGGTTATCAACCGGAAAGAGTAAAAATTGTGCCCAAATCAAAGCGTGCCAGGATGAACAAAAAACAGCTACAGGCAGGCTCTGTAATATCGGGCTTTCTATTTGTTATTGCCATAGCTGGATTGCTTCTGTGGTTTTTCAGTAGCCATAATATACAGGCTCAGGCCGACGCACCCGTACAACCCATAGAATTCCCCCATCACGTTCATAGCGCTGCAATAGAGGATGATGGCAATGCCATCAACTGCCTGTATTGCCATAGCTACGCCCGCCGCAGTCCGGTAGCAGGCATTCCCACGCTGGCCAAGTGCATGGGCTGTCATCGTTATGTTGCTGCCGACAAGGAACGTATTCAGCAACTGAGTCGTTACTGGCAACAGGGCAAACCCATACCCTGGAAGAAAGTCCACGACCTGCCGGACTTTGTGTATTTCACCCATGAACGCCATATCCAGCGCTTTGTTTTCCAGCAGGGTCAACCGGTGCAACAGGTTTGCGGTTATTGCCATGGCGATATTAAAACCATGACGGTAGCCGAAAGACGCCGCCCACTGACCATGGGCTGGTGCCTGAAATGCCATGAACAATTTCAGGATAATCCGCCAGGAGCCCCCCTGCCAGCTGAAGACTGGCAAATTAATGCTACTGATAGCAGCTTAACAGCAGCTATGCCAGTGGACGCTCTGCATGCTGATACCTTACGTAAAGCACCCGGTGATTGCTGGGAATGTCATAAATAGAACGTTATATGAGGCCGTGGAATGAGTTTTGATCCAGTCGATCGTCGAAGCTTTCTCAAACTGATGGGTGTCAGTGGTAGCGGCCTGTTCCTGACACTGCATGGCTGCGGCAATGCCTCGCTGGAAGACGGCAAGGAAACGGTCATGTCCTACATCGATCCAGAGGATTTCGTTATCCCCGGTGAAGAAGTCTGGTATGCGACCACCTGCCGCCAGTGCCCGGCCGGTTGCGGCCTCCATGCCAGAATACGCGAAGGCCGGGTACGCAAACTTGAAGGCAATCCAGCGTCCCCTATCAATCACGGCCGCCTGTGTTCCATGGGACAGGCTGGCCTGCAACTGCATTATCATCCAGATCGCCTGAGCCAGCCGATGGCGCGTCTGGACGGAAAGTTGCAACCCATTAGCTGGGGTGAGGCAAAAACACGTTTACACAACATGGTCTCAGCTGCGACTAAAAAACCCCAGAGCTTTGCTTTGTTAAGCGGTGAAGTGGGCGGCCACCTTGAACAGCTAGTGGATGCCCTGGTGCAGAGCATCGGCGGGCCACCCCGTTATGTTTATGAAACCCTGTCACAGGCCACCTGGCGCACCGCCACCCAGACCACACTGGGCGTAACCGCACCCACACTGGAACTGAGCAAGGCCCAGCTGGTGCTGTCCTTCGGCGCCGATTTTCTCGGCCCCTGGCAGTCGCCGGTGCACTTTGCCGCCGAGTACGGCCAGTTCAGAGCCGCACCCAGAGGCTCGCTGATACAGATAGAACCAAAAATGAGCCTCAGCGGCGCCAATGCAGACTGGTGGCTGGCGATTCGACCCCAGACCGAAGCCTGGCTGGCGCTGGGACTGGCAAATATTCTGGCGGCAGACAGCCAGCACGCCCTGCCTGAGCCGGTGATGAAATCACTGGCCGCCTATGATGTGGACAGCGTAAGCAAGATCACCGACGTGCCGGTAGAAAGCATTCAACGCCTGGCCCAGGCCTTGCGCAGCCGCACGCCCAGCCTGGTACTGGCGGGAGGTGCCGCAGAGGGTCAGGAAGACGGGGCGCAGATGATCATGGCCTGCTGGCTGCTGAACTACCTGCTGGGCAATATCGGCCAGACCATCCACGCGGGCGGTCGCTCACCTTATGAGAATCTGCACACACAACGTGGCAGCACGGCGGCCTTGCAATCCTTCAGCAAACACATGACTGACGTTGATACCCTGTTCGTTTTCCACAGCAATCCCATCTACAGCGCGCCGGATTTTGTTGAGCTTGACAGGGGTTTCGCTGGCATCAGCAATAAAGTGGTGTTTGCGCACACCCTGGACGAAACCGCCGAACTGGCCGACCTGGTGATTCCCCTACGTTCATCTCTTGAAGAATGGGGCAGTCAGCTGCCGGGCTATAGCCCGGATCAGGGACTGCTGCAGCTGCAACAGCCGGTGGTGCAGGCGCTGCATGCAGAGCAGCCGGCGAGTGGCGACCTGTTTCTGCAATTGCTGGCGCAACTGGACGAGCATTATAAACAATGGCCTGATTTTTATGCGTACATGCGCGATGACCTGAGCCGATTACGGCAACACGCTCGCCCAGCCGATCAGCTCAATCCCTGGAAACTGCCTGCTGTGATGGAACCCCCCACGTATAAACCGGTGATGCCGGAACAGGCCTTCAGCGCCAACCAGCTGGACGAAGCCTTCTGGGAACATACGCTGGCAGCCGGTCTGCTGCATTTGCCGACAGAGTCTCAGCCGCTGAAGATCAACCTGCAGGCAGCTAATCTTAAACAACCAGATGCAGATCCGGCCTATCCCTTCACCCTGATCCCCTGCCCCCGACTGGGACTGTATGACGGACGTCATGCTGATCTGCCCTGGTTGCAGGAATTACCCGACCAGATCACCACCATTGTGTGGGACAGCTGGGCTGAAATGCACCCTGAAACGGCGGCTCGGCTGAAAGTAAAAACCGGGGATATTGTAGAAATTAAATCCTCCCATGGCAGCCTCCGAGTCAAGGTGTTCGAATTCGAAGGCATACATCCGGAGGCCGTCGCCGTGCCCATGGGGCAGGGCCACAGCAGCGGCCGATATGCCGCAGGGGTGGGCGTCAACCCATTGAAAATCCTCGCCCCCATATTCGAACGTGATAGCGGTGAACTGGCCCTGTATGCCACCCGAGTACAGATCAGGCCCACAGGTGAACAGGGCGCCGTAGTAAAACTGGCGGGCTCCGATTCACAACACAAACGTCGACTGGTGCGCACCGTCCCAGCGCGTTTATTTAACAACAATGAGGGATAACCATGACCGTTAAACGCATGATCGAAAACTGGAGCGCATTTCGTAAAAGCGGCCAGGTAGGTGATGAATATTATGATCACAAGGATTATCGCTGGGGCATGGTGATCGACCTGAATACCTGCATTGGCTGCAACGCCTGTGTCACCGCCTGTTATGCAGAGAATAATCTGCCGGTGGTAGGCAAGGAACGCTTTGGCCGCGGGCTGGGCATGCACTGGATGCGTATCGAGCGTTACTGGCAGACCGGCGAAGCAGACGAAACCAGAACCCGTTACCCTGAGCAGGGAGCGCAGTACACGCCGATGATGTGCCAGCAGTGCGAGCATGCCCCCTGCGAACCGGTATGCCCGGTGGCCGCCACTTATCACACCCCCGATGGGCTCAATGCCCAGGTGTATAACCGCTGTGTGGGCTCGCGCTATTGCTCCAATAACTGCCCCTACAAGGTGCGTTATTTCAATTTTTATTCCTACACCGAAACCTGGCCGTCGCCGCTGGAACAACAACTGAATCCAGATATTAGCGTGCGCGACAAGGGGGTAATGGAAAAATGCACCTTCTGTGTACAACGTCTGCGGCGAGCCAAAAATGAAGCCAAAAATGAACACCGACTGGTCAACGACGGTGAAGTGCAAACCGCCTGCCAGCAATCCTGCCCGACTCAGGCCATTATGTTTGGCAATCTATCTGATGCCGAAAGCCGGGTATCAAAATCGTGGCAGAAACACAAAATGGAGTTTGGTCATCACGAAAATAAAAAGCAGCAAACAACCCAACGCGGCTATCGGGCTCTGGAAGAACTCAATACCGAACCCAGCGTGATGTACCTTGAACGTGTGCGTGACGAGGATATTTAAGCGATGGAAGAAGACATCCGTAAAGACATAAAATGGGCGCAGATCAACCGCGATGTGCTGCACAGTATGCAGCGGCCACGCCGCGTCTACTGGATTATGCTCAGCGTGTGCATCGCACTGGTGGGGGCCGGTGCTTACGCCGTGGCCTATCAATACAATTACGGCATGGGCGCAGCCCTGCTCAATCGGCCGCAGATGTGGGGCCTGTATATCGCTACCTTTGTGTTCTGGATCGGGGTCAGCCACTCCGGCACCCTGCTGTCGGCAATCCTGCACATTACCCAGTCAGACTGGCGCAAACCCATTTATCGCAGCGCCGAGGCGATGACCGCCTTTTCGGTGATGACCGCCGGCCTGTTCCCGCTGATTCATCTGGGGCGCATCTGGGATTTCTACTGGACCATGCCCTACCCCAACGAGCGCAGTCTGTGGCCCAACTTCCGCTCACCGCTGCTGTGGGACCTGGTCGCCATCATGACCTATCTGACTTCATCGCTTCTGTTTCTGTATATTGGCATGATTCCAGACCTGGCCATTTGCCGCGACAACACCACTGGCTGGCGGCATAAGCTATACGGCGTGCTAGCGCTGGGCTGGCAGGGAACAGATCGGCAGTGGCGCAACTTCCGCGTCGCCTACTTGCTGATGGCCTGTTTTCTCATCCCGTTGGCGGTGTCGGTGCATTCCATCGTCGCCTCGGATTTCGCCATGTCCATTATGCCCGGCTGGCATGTCACATCCTTCCCACCCTATTTCGTCTCCGGCGCCCTGTATTCGGGTTGCGCCGGCATTATTACCCTGTTTATTCTGCTGCGTTATACCTTCCGTTACGAGGATTACCTGACCTTCCCCATTCTCGACAAGGTGTGCAAGCTAACTTTTGCTATTGCTATGGTGTGGACCTATCTCAATCTGATTGAGTTCGCCAGTGTCTGGTATGGCCATAACATGTTCGACAAGGAAGTACTCATCGAAAAAGCCAGCGGCCCCTACGCGCCCTTCTGGTGGAGCATGATTGTGCTGGGCATGATATTGCCTTTTGCGCTGCTGTCTCATCGCATCCGCCGCAATATGAAACTGCTGATGACGGTTTCATTATTGCTTAATGTGGGCATGTGGCTGGAGCGCTGGATGATTGTGTCACCCACGCTGGCAAAAAATCATGAGCCCTATACCTGGGCCTATCACTGGCCAGGCTGGGTAGAGCTGACCATTCTGGCAGCCAGTTTTGCCTGGTTTACTCTGCTGTTTCTGATTTTTGTCAAAATTTTCCCTTCGGTCTCGATGTACGAAGTGAAGGAGATGCTATACCACCGCCGTCATGTCAGTGATCGGCTGGAACGCGAAGCCGATGATGACAGCCTGCTTGTGGCAAAAGAGGAGGCATCATGAGCCGTTATCGCCTGTTTGCCCTGTTCGATAATTTTGCTGAAGCCCGCGAGGCGATTATTGAGCTTAAAGTAATGGATCTGCGTGAAGGCGGCGTGGAAGAAATGCGCATGAAGTCACCCATTCCGCATCCGGAACTGGAAGAAGTGATTGGCGCCCGGCCGGTATTTGTACAACGCTTTACCTTCATCGGCGCCGTGCTCGGTGCGATTGGCGGTTTTCTGCTCACCGCCGGTTTGTCACAGGCCACGTTTACTGTGCAGCCCCAGGGCGGCAAGGCGATCATCCCTTTTCCCACCGATCTGGTAATTATCTATGAAGGCACTATTTTACTGGGGGTGCTGGCCACCGTGCTGGGATTTTTCCTCGGTGCAAAATTATTGCGCCGTGGCGGCACCTTGTATAGCAGCAAAGTGAGCGAAGACCAGGTTGGTTTGTGGGTAGAAGTTCTGGACAGCCACTATGATAAAGTAAAAACCATGCTGTGGTCACACAAGGCCAATGAAGTGATGGAAGAGGAAGTGCCATGAAGAAAGGCTATTTAATTTCTCTGGCGATATTCATACCGGCCCTGGCCCCATCACTAGCCACGGCCTGGCCCTGGTCACGGGACATGATGAACCAGCCCAGCATTAAACCCCAGGAAGGTGAAATGCCGCCCGCACCGCGCCGCTCGGTGCCGGTGGGCGGCTACCCCACCCAGGTCAAAGATCGCCTGCACGCCTGGCGACTGGCCAATCCGGTTGCGCCCAGTGCGCAGTCGATTGCTCGTGGCAAACAGTTCTATACGGTTTTTTGTGTGCCCTGTCATGGAGACAGCGGCAAAGGTGATGGCCCGGTGGGTAAGAAGTTTCCGGTGCCACCGATGGATTTGACCATTGATTTTATCCAGAAAGAAGCCTTTGATAACTGGATATACGCCAACATCACCTTTGGCGGCCGACTCATGCCTGCCTATCGCAATGACCTGATGCCTGACGAGCGCTGGGACGTGGTGAACTATATTAAGCATGGACTGGTGCCCTCACCTGAGCAACAGACGGCGCGACAGCAAGGGGACGACGATGGAGTTCGGTAGCTGGTCAGTATTGATGGTGACTTTTCTACTGGTGGTGCATATCGCCCAGGGCGGCATTGTATTATCCGCCGTGGTGCACCTGTCCCATGTTTCCGGTGCGCGCTGGCGCGCCGATATTGCCCCCCATGCACACAAAACCGGATTTCTATTTCCGCTGGCGCTGGCCCTGCTGATTATATTACTCGCCGCACCGGAAAACACCTTTCCCTATTATGCAGATGCCGATATTCATCTTAATGCCTGGCATAATTATACCTTTTTGGTGACCCGCGAAGTCATCATGCTGTTGCTGGTGACATGGGTCAGCTTTGTATTTGTGTGGGCCAATGAACGTCATGATCGCAACCCCAGCCCAAAGACGCAGAAGACGCTGACCCTCACTGCAGCTCTGGTGCTTTTAATGTATGTATTGTACGGCACCCTGCTGGCCTGGGATTTTGAAATGACCCTGACGCCCGGCTGGCACAGCCCGATGTACTCGGCCTATTTTTTCGTCAGCAATTTTCACATGTACCTGGGTATTTTTGTGGTATCCGCTTATGTGCTGCGAAGCTTAAGCGGTACCCCGGTGCTGACCGATAACACCTTCAATTATCTTGCGCAAATGCTGCTGGGCTTTACCCTGTTGTGGGTTTATACCTTTTTCGCGCAGTTTCTCACCATGTGGTATGGCAACCTGCCGGAGGAAGTCGGCCGTTTATATACCATGATGTATGAGGACGCTGATCAGCGCAAAGGCGCCGCGCCATTAGCCAGCCTGTTCTGGTGGTTCGTGGTGTTAAAATCATTTATTCCCTTTAGCCTGCTGATCTTCGCTTTTGTGCGCCATACGCCCGCCATGACAGCTTTTGTTGGGCTGTTGATATTTACCGGCACCGCGCTGGAACGCTACACCTGGATTGCCAGCAGCTATTCAACGCATTTCCCTTTGACCGCCCAGTTTGATCTGCTGGTGATACTGGTGGTCAGTGTGCTTGTGCTGCTGTCCTGGCGAGCAGGCATCTGGGCCGAGCCACGCTTGTACCAGCAATTTCTGGGTAAGGAGGACGCAGAATGAGTAAGCGCTTGCAACAGGTCATTGAACTGCATGCCCGGCAGCATGAATCCGCTGGCGGCATATTATACAGCCAGCACTATAGCCTGAAAGAACGCTGGCAAAGAGCACTCAAGATACTGGGCATCATCTGGCTGCTGGCCGCGGTCAGTCTGCTGGTACCCATGCTGCACTTTGTACTCTCGCCGCTGTTATTTATCGCTGGCCCTCTGCTGGCCTGGCAACGATTTCACCTCATACAACAAACACTTGCCGCAGAAGGCGAATGCCCCCTGTGCCATCAATCCATTCGTATTGAGCTAGAAGCACGCAGCCGACTGCCACACTGGAATATATGCCCACACTGCAATAAGCCCGTGCAACTGCTGTTATCGGCCACCTCGTCGAATCAGCAAAATAGTCATTTTCAACCTGCTCTACTCATAATATTTACCGCCATCACCCTGCTATGGAATGATTCAGTATGCGCACAGAATTTCCACGATTATGCGGCCAATACAGACAACATTATGCCCATTGCCCAGTCACCGCCGGTGACTGACGAACTGCTGCAATACGGCGGCTGGTTATATCGTGGCATGTGCCTGCGCTGTCACGGCACTGAAGGTGATGGTAATGGCGCAGACTGGAACATTACCGCATTTAACCCCAAATTCTGGTTACCCAGAAAGCCACGTAATTTTATTGACGCCATATTCAAAGTGCGCAAAACACCCAGTGGCTACCTGCCTACTGACGAGGATTTATTTATCGCCATTTCCAGAGGACTGGTTCCAGATGAAGACATGCCCGCGTTTGCCTTTCTGCCCGAGCATGACCGCTGGGCACTGGTGGCTTATATCAAAAGTTTTTCAGAGCGCTGGGAGGAAGAAAAAGAAGATCAGGAACCGGCTATTGTAATAGCCGCTCCCCCTGCGCCAGATGCACAAATGCTCATCGCCGGACGCGAAGTATACAAACAAATGAAATGTGCCAAATGCCATGGTGAAAAGGGACTGGGTGATGGCCCTTCAGCTGCGCAACTCGAAGATGATAACGGGTTGCCGATGACACCAAGAGATTTTACCGAAGCTGGAAAATTTGTCGGTGGCAGTAATCCGCAGAGTGTCTATCAAACTTTTTCAACCGGCTTCGACGGCACGCCCATGCCCTCCTTTGCCGATTTTCTTGAAGAAGAAGAGCGCTGGCAACTGGTGTGGTACGTGATGTCGCTACGCAATGACTGGGATCTACAAGCAGCGCAAAAGTTAATAAATTCACCCGCGTCATCCAGATAAGCAGCGATTATGTCGCAAAGGGGCTTGCAACTCATGACTAAACAGTCATTGCCAAATTACGACCGGTAGCATTGAAAAACTCTTTTGGGTAATTATTGATGTACAAGATAAAAAACAGGCACATTTTCTATTCGTTTCATATTCAATAATAATTCAAACATATACACCAGCATATAAAAATAGGGCCTGTAAATCATACCGACAAAATTTGTTCTCTTGTCGATATGATTTACAGACCCTGACTAATTAACCCTTATTAAAAAGTACAAATCACAGTTGTTTCAACAGCTTACCTTTTTGTGCATGAACATTGCTTAAATAAATTATGGTTCAAGTGGGATAACCAGTGGTACGATTTTCACCACTATGACAAATAGAGGCACAAGAGCATAAGGCCAATCTGTTTGCTCAGTTACTTTGCCTATAACATTAATTCAGGGAAAGAAAAATGAATACAACTCTCAAGTCAATTTCAGCAGTTTACCTGCTTTTCTCAGCCAATTTAGTGCAAGCTGCGCTGTACAATATTAATACTGTTATGAATGGCAGCAGTGGATTTAATGCCTCGCTGTTTCATGATGCTTCAGGGGCAAGCCCTATGTCTGGCAGTAGCTTGGCCGACATACCCAGCATACCCGTAATATCTGGCACTTATGATGACATAAGCGGTGATTTTATTGCCACGATGAATGTAAGTACGGGTGGCAGCTTTACCTTGTCTGGAAGCGGTTTTTTATTCAGCGGAGGCTCACTTGCCTCCAACAATCAATTGAACATTAGCTTCACCAACCCTTCAGGTGCACTGGTTAACGACGAGATCGGTTTTTTACCAGGCTATATTTGTTGTGGATCTACTGATCAAGACCCCAATTCATTCGTTGCAAACACTAGTGGTGAAATGATTATGTCACTGTGGGGAGCTAATTTTGGTGGTGGCACTTTTGCGGGTAGTTATGACGACGCTTCTGGTGCTCGCCTTGCCACTTATGGCATGGATTTACGCCTTAGTCTTACGCCGGTTCCAGTGCCGGCAGCTGCGTGGTTATTCGGTTCAGGATTAATAGGTTTAGTAGGCCTTGCTAAACGCAGAAAGGCATAAATATTGAGTAGCTGCCACGTCCTAAAATAGCTTGGCAGTTTTTAATTAGGCCAGTTGTGTTTCGCAACTGGCTTTTTTATGCACTTCATCAGGTGTTTTCATACGCAGACTCAAGTGTACGGTCTCAGTCGATTATGTATATCAATTCAACTTAGCGCTATACTCACCCACTTCAGATTTAACAGTGATTCAAACAATGTCAGCTAAGCACGTACCTACAGAAATAAAACTGCACCAGAAATCTCATCTATTAGAGATAAGCTTTGATAGTGGTGAGAACTTTAAATACCCCTGCGAGTATTTACGCACACATTCTAAATCTGCCGAAATTGAAACATCCGCTGTACCTGTGTTTGGCAAAGCCGATGTGAATATTACAAAAATAGAACCGCAAGGTAACTACGGACTGCGCATGTTTTTTGATGATGGTTATGACACCGGTATCTTTTCCTGGGATTCATTGTATGAACTAGGGAGTGAATATGAAGCCCTGTGGGCCAAGTACCTTACTCGACTAGAAAAGCATGGTTTAAAACGTGATACAGGTGACAAATCATTGGACGGAAAGATTACTATCCGACTTATGTTCTTTATGACGAATATGTTAAAGGTCACCAAAAAAGAAGTGGAAGAGCTTGTTTTACCGGAAAGTATTAATACGGTTGAGAACCTGCTAAAATTTCTTAGGCTTCGTGGAGAAGACTGGGCACGCATGTTTGCTGAAGACGCTGTACAAATAACCGTGAACAAACAATTTGCTGAACTCTTCACCAAATTAGAAACCAATGACGAAGTGGCCTTTGTACCTCGCTCAAAAGATATTTAAAAACCTCTGCTGTACTCGCCTAATTTTTATAAGCTAATGGGTGCAGCAATGTTTTTTTTGCAAAAAAGCATTATATCGAGAAGATTTTATCGGCTCTAATTAAAACTCAAACCAAACATAAGAAAATAATCAAACCCTAATATATAAATTATTTGATTGAAATCAAACTTCATTAAAAAAATTTATTATTTAAAATCACAACATCCAGTGAAAACATCTTAAAATTAGCTTTAGCTAATATTTTAACTAACTAATAACGCGCTATAGGTACATGTTTTTGCTGTTATTTAAGAATTTAAACACACTCATACTTTTATAAAACCACTAAATAAAAATTACTTATCTGGGTAAAGATAATTGTGTTTGGTGTTTTAACTTTAACTCGATTAATGTTCAATGGCCTTTAAGGGTGACCAACCGAAGCACAGTATTTTTCCCTGACTCATACTGTCGTCGTAAAAGTGAATTTAAGGCTTTTGCATTCGGGGAAAAGGAGTATCCTACATAACATAGAATTCTGGCCGGTAAGTCAGCCTGATGGAATCACTAACAGGGTGGCCTCGTCGGCCGTTATAAATACGCAATAGTTATTGATGAAAATAAAATTGAATCAATCATTATTGTTATAAAAATTACTTACAATTAACCAGCAAAGGAGCATACGTATGCCAACTTTCGTACGTACCGAAAAGTGTGATGGATGTAAAGGTCAAGACAAGACTGCTTGCATGTACATCTGCCCGCATGACTTAATGAAGCTAGACAAAGACGGTTCTGAAACTGGTCACGCTATGAAGTCATATAACCAGGAACCAGAGCAATGTTGGGAATGTTATTCCTGCGTTAAGATCTGTCCTCAGAACGCTATCGAATGTCGTCACTATGCTGACGTTGTTCCTTTGGGTGGTTCTGTACAGCCTCTTCGTGGTTCTGACTCAATTATGTGGACCATCAAGTTCCGTAACGGCACAATGAAGCGTTTCAAATTCCCAATCCGGACTACGCCAGAAGGTTCTATCGATCCTTATGCAGGCAAGCCTGAAGCTGATATGGCTAATATTGAGAAACCTGGTTTCTTCAATCATAAAGAGCAAAACGGTTATCGCGATGGCGACCCAAGTGAATTGATCTGCAAATAGGCTAAAAAAGCCATAACGATCAAGCATTCATTTGCTGTTTATTAAAGAATAGATTAATACAGAATTTAGAGGAAACATAAAATGTCCGAAGGTACTTTTGGAAACCCAACCGTTGTTGAAGAAGAAGTAGACATTCTTCTTATCGGTGGCGGTATGGCATGCTGTGGCGCTGCATTTGAAATTATGCGCTGGATGGAAGGTACAGACCTTACCGTTAAATTAGTTGATAAAGCGGCAATGGATCGCTCTGGTGCGGTTGCACAGGGTCTATCTGCAATCAACACATACATTGGTCCTGAGCAGGATCCTGCTGATTACGCACGTATGGTATCTAACGATCTTATGGGTATTACCCGTGATGATTTAGCCTACGATGTAGGCCGTCACGTAGATGAGTCTGTACATTTGTTCGAAGAATGGGGTCTACCTATCTGGAAAACTGACGAAAACGGCGAACGTTACGACGGTTCTAAAGGTATGACATCTTTGAAAGATGGTGGTAAGCCTGTACGTTCTGGTAAATGGCAGATCATGATCAACGGTGAGTCTTACAAGTGGATTGTTGCAGAAGCAGCGAAAAAAGCACTGGGTATGGATCGCATCGAAGAGCGTATCTTCATTGTTAAGCTAATCAACGATAAGAACGATCCTAGCCGTGTTGCTGGTGCGGTTGGTTTCTCTACTCGTGAAAACAAAGTGGTCGTTTACAAATTCAAGGCTTGCTTATTAGCCGCTGGTGGTTGTGTAAACATCTTCCGTCCACGTTCTGTTGGTGAAGGTACTGGTCGTGCCTGGTACCCAGTTTGGAACGCGGGTTCAACTTACTCAATGGCTGCTGAAGCAGGCGCTGAATTAACGTTGATGGAAAATCGCTTCGTACCGACTCGTTTCAAAGACGGTTACGGTCCTGTTGGCGCATGGTTCCTATTGTTCAAATCTAAAGCGACTAACGCCTACGGCGAAGCGTACATGGAAAAGAACAAAGAAATGCTGGATGACTATCCTCCATACGGCCACGCTGCAGTTCCTGCATCTTGCCTACGTAACCACTTAATGCTGAAAGAAATGAAAGACGGTAACGGTCCTATCTGGATGGATACTGTTACAGCATTAGCCAATTTACGTGAAACTCTTTCTCCTCGTGAAGTTAAGCACTTAGAAGCTGAAGCCTGGGAAGATTTCTTGGACATGTGTGTTGGCCAATGTGGTATCTGGGTTGGTGAAAACATTGAGCCAGAGAAGAAAAACTCTGAATTAATGCCTACTGAACCTTACCTGCTCGGTTCTCATTCAGGTTGTTGCGGTATCTGGACTTCTGGTCCTGATGATGTTGGCGCACCGACGACTGAAACAGAACCTGGCGTACCTGATCACCTACCTTCAGGCTGGAACTGGGGTTACCGTGGTATGACTACTGTTAGTGGTCTATTCACAGCGGGTGATGGTGTTGGTGCATCTGGTCACAAGTTCTCTTCTGGTTCACACGCTGAAGGTCGACTAGCGGCTAAAGCAATGGTTAAGTACTGCTTGGACAACAAAGACTTCAAGCCTGAATTAGATACTTCAGTTGACGATTTAGTTGCTGCTATCATCAAACCTGCTAAGACATTCCTTGAATTCAAGGATTACTCGACTGCAATTGATGTTAACCCTAACTACATCACGCCTAAAATGCTTCAGTTCCGTCTACAGAAAATCATGGACGAATATGTAGCGGGTGTTGCAACTTACTACAACACTAATGCAGAAATGATGAAAGTGGCTGGCGAAAAAATCGACATGCTGAAAGAAGATGCAGAAAAAATGCGTGCTAAAGACCTTCACGAATTACTTCGTGCCTGGGAAAACTATCACCGCATAATCACTGCTGAAGCTCATCTGAAACACATTGAGTTCCGTCAGGAATCACGTTACCCAGGTTTCTACTATCGTACAGACAAGAACTTTGTCGACGAAGAAAACTGGCATTGTTTCGTAAACTCTATCTACGACAAGGAAACTCAAAAGTTCACTTGTTTCAAACGTGCACACGTTGACTTGGTAGATAAGTCTAAATTATTCAAATAAGCTTTATTTGAGTTTTAGATTAGAGAACGGCCTCCTGAATAGGAGGCCGTTTTTTTTGCTTGATTTTTTTACAGTTTCATTCGCTCGGGGACAGACCCGATGCTTTGTTCGGCTCTGTCCCCTGTTTTGATGCCATCAAGAGTTTTACGGCGTCGGCCACCTACACTCTCAGCTCTTGGTGGCATGGGTTAAGAGGACGGAGCGCCAAAAAACGGCGATCCATCCCCGATGGAGAAATTCCTAACCAGGGAAATACCCTCTGTTCATCACATTATTCATCCATATCAAGTAAGCCCGAAAAAAATAGAATATAATGCCAATACAGTTGGTAAAATATTTCAATAGAGCACTAGTTATTATATTTTTTTCACTTGAAATTCAGCGATTTAGCCCCATATCTAACTCGACATTTAACGCATATTTATGAACACAATTAGGTAGCAGCATGAGTAACAATGAATTTGAATTACCCCACAATAGCCCGGTTGAACCCACTCGCCTGGAACTAGAAGACAAAATTAAATTTCGCTGCCATAAAGATATTTCTTGCTGGAATCAATGTTGCGCACATGCCGATGTTTCACTAGCACCTTACGACATTATTCGCATGAAAAATCATTTAGATATGAGTTCTACAGATTTCTTAAAAGATTACACCGTGCCGTTTGAAATCGATTCACATAATGTACCCGGTATAAAATTACGCACAACGGATGATGGCGCCTGCCTATTTATGAAAGAGGAAGGCTGCTCAATATACGAAGATCGCCCAACGGCCTGTCGTTACTATCCCTCCGGTTTACTCTCAATGCGTGCCTTAGGCAAAAGCGAAGATGAACGTCACTTCCTTTTAATCAAAGAACCACATTGCAAAGGCCATGATGAAGATCGTGAAATCACCATTGCTGATTACCGCAAAGAACAAGCTGTAGAAGAATTCGATGAACTTAATAGAGACTGGTATCGCATTATTTTAAAGAAAAAATCGACTGGCCCGACCATTGGTAAACCGTCAGAAATGAGCCTGCAATTATTCTTTATGGCTAGCTATGATGTCGATCGCTTCCGTCGTTTTGTACTGAGCGATAGCTTCAAAAACATGTATGACGTTAGCAATGAAGACTTTGCACGTTACGAAAAAGACGATGTTGCATTAATGCAATTCGGCTTCCAGCTAATGAAGCAGGTGTTATTTGGCGAGCTAAATATAAAAGAACGCGAAGGTGCCAATGACAAACGCTTCGAAGAGCGTAAAGATATACTGGCCTATCGCAAGCAGGTAGAAATTGAAGAACACAACCGTAAGCAGGAAGAGGCTCGCTCTGCTTCTATTGATGACGATTAAATAATCAACAAACTTCACCCAGGCAGTATGTAACCCATGGTTCCATACTGCCGAAGCTTGTATTAATATTCACCCCCCGTAGATTAAAGCTAACATTATGACCTCCACTTCTTCAGACGTTGTTCGCGTCGCTATTCTTTCTGATACACACGGTATTGTTGACCCACGTATTTTAGAGGCCATAAAAGATTGCGACCAGGCCATACATGCCGGTGATATATGTAGCGCCAGCGTCTTAGAAAGTATTACTGCCGTGATACCCAAACTAACATCTGTCACAGGCAATAATGATATTGCCTCACTGTGGTCTGAAGATGAGGCCGATATTGTTAATGCAATACCACGCACAGCCAAAATAGATTTACCGGGTGGTAAACTGTGTTTTGAGCATGGTCATATCCATGGCATGCATCAACCTGATCACGGCCTGTTACGCGCTGCCCATCCAGATGCTCGGCTTATTGTATATGGACATACACACATTATGCTAGTTGATGACAGCACAGTCCCCTGGGTGAGCAATCCCGGCGCTGCGGGCGCCACGCGTACGCAGGGCGGCCCGTCATGCATGATATTAACGGCCTCCGCTGATGCTGAATGGGACATAGAAATGATTCGTTTTGCCGATGCATCGGCTGCCTAGCCTGATACCCCCTCTACCATCGGCATAAATTGATTTACCGGTGAAACCCGAACTAACATAAGCCTTCATGTATAGTTTAAGCGCAATGAAAAATGATGGCTAAGGTCTTTAAATGATTCACTTTAAAGAAAAAACGAATGCCTAGATTTACTTTTTACTTAATAGATGTAAAGACAGTTTAACAAAATCAACTGATGTAATAATACCTATCAAATTTTTACCTTCCAGCACAGGAAGACAACTCGTTTTTTTCAATGTAAAATACTGCCCTGCGCTGATTAAATCCATATCAGCTGTAGCTGTTTCACAATCAACCGTCATCACTTCATTTACAGGTGTCTGGCGCTCTCTTTTTTCCAAATAACTCATGCCATATTTTTCCACTATTTTAAAAGCATGGTTAAGCAACCCGCCTTGTGTAAGCACGCCTAAATAGTCATTACTTAGCGAATCCACAACAGGTAAATGGCGTATACCTTTATCTTTTAAAATCATCCTTGCATGATGAATGGAATCAGTATCTTTAACGCTTAAGACATTAGATATCATAATATCACTGACCGTTTTCATTTTTATACAGCTCCCTTATTCATCAAATAAACATAACTAAATGCAGTATAGTCTCAATAGCTTAAAAACCAAACATTCAATTACTGCCCTAGAAGACACAGAATACATTTAAGATATAGCACTATAAAGAAAAGATATGCCATTAGTTATTGCTTAAATATCAACGATATAATAACCTTTTACACTCAACAAAAAACTGCTAATAGCATACTAAAAATATCTACATTTTTTATTTTTACAGCCATTAACTGTAATAAATAACTACAAATTCCATAGACGTCATAAATGGATGACGAGTTACCAAAATAAACTGAAAATGCATCCGCTTTATGAAGATAAAAGTCAGTGAATTAATCACAAAATATCTGGAACGCCTTGGTGTCGAATTTATCTTCGGTATGCCCGGCGCACACATATTGCCTGTGTATGACAGCTTATATGCTTCAAATATTCAAAGCGTACTTGCCAAGCATGAACAAGGCGCAGCTTTTATGGCTGGCGGTTGTGCCAGAGCATCGGGAAAGATATCCGCCTGCATCACCACTGCAGGTCCCGGTGCAACAAATTTAGTCACTGGCATTGCCAATGCCTATGCAGATAAGCTTCCCGTTATTATTATTACTGGCGAAACATCAACACATATTTTCGGCAAAGGTGGCTTACAAGAAAGCTCCGGCGAAGGTGGTAGTATTGATCAAGATGCTTTATTCAAAGGTATCACACGTTACAATAAAGTAGTGGAACGTACAGACTACCTGGAAAATGTATTAAATCAGGCGTCCAAAATATTACTCGCAGACAGCTCCGGCCCAGTACTATTAAGTTTTCCCTATAACGTACAAAAAGAATTAGTCGATGACAGCATATTAGATAATGTTATCACCAAAAAACGCATTACCTCTATTCGTAATTATTCATTACCCGTTGAGGATTTAAAGCGACTCATTAGCGAAGCAAACTCTCCAGTCATTGTTGCTGGGCATGGCTGCATCAAAGCCGATGCACAGTACGAAGTAGAGCAGTTAAGCGAATTACTTAATATTCCCGTCACCACCAGTTTAAAAGGCAAAGGCGTTATTAGTGAACAGTCTGAACGTTCTCTAGGTAGTTTGGGCGTTACCTCTTATAGTCAGGCTTATAATTACATTGTCGATAATGCTGATCTAATAATTTTTCTCGGCGCTGGCTTTAATGAACGCACCAGTTATTTGTGGGATAAAATGCTGCTCAAAAATAAAAAAATCATTCAAATAGATACCGATGCAGAGCAGCTAGAAAAGGTATTCAAAGCCGACTTAGCCATACAAAGCGATATAAAGCAGCTGCTTGGTGGTCTACTAGAAACACTTGATGACAAGCCTATTGATAAGAAAAATTACAACAGCATTAATAAATCACCCAAAGCAGATAGTGATGCCGCAATATTCAATGATCGTTTTTCACTCATAAAAACGTTCTTTGATGAAGTAGAAGAGCATTTCGCAAAAGATGTCATGGTATTTGATGACAACATTATATTCGCACAAAACTTCTTCAATGTATCTAATGGCAATCGATACTTCTCAAATTCTGGGATATCTTCATTAGGCCATGCCATACCTGCTGCCATAGGTGCACGCTTCGCCATGAAAAAGCCCACTTTGGCGATACTCGGTGATGGCGGCTTTCAAATGTGCTGCATGGAACTGATGACGGCAGTTAATTACAACATTCCTCTCACGGTCATTATGTTTAATAATGCCACTATGGGTTTAATTCGAAAAAATCAATTTCAACAATATGAAGAACGCTATATTGATTGCGACTTTATAAACCCCGACTATAAATTACTCGCTCAATCATTTGGTATTCAATATAAAAAAATTGAAACTGAAGATGACATGCAAGGCTTATTCAACAACATTAAATACAAAGACAATATCAACCTGATTGAAATCATCATTGATAAAGATCTATTTCCAACCTACACCAGCAGACGTTAGCTTAGGCCTTATTTAATCAAACGATGATTCAATCTGACACCACATCCCTGCATAACAAAAAAAACAAGGCACTAAAATATTTTTTAGACACATACATACACAACGCGAAGATAAAATCACTGGCAAAAAAAACAGCAAGCCTAAATAGCGACAATCAACATCAGCTTATTGAATTATATAATGACGCAATACCTGTGATAGAAAGCATTATCTGGGATAACAACCTTATAGACCTGCCGTCATACCAGCAAATATTTCATGGACTAGAATCGCTACACGCTGCAAATACCACCGATCCACGGCACCATTTCATTATTGCTATACCCGTGGCGGATAGACCACAGCATGTAAGACAGTGTTTACAAAGCCTGCTAAATCTATGCAAGCTATATAACTATGGTGGACTAGAAAATTCAACTTACAGAAAACTGCAGGTACTAATTGCCGATGATAGTAAACAACTAAAAAACCAGCAAGCTAACAAACAACTGGCAGAAGAATATGCGGCACATGGTATTAAAGTAGAGTATTTTGGCGCCATTGAACAACAGGCTATTATTGAAAAATATAAAAGTGGCGAGCAGCTGGATAATATTATTGGCAATATAGCAACCGATGCCTTTTATCACAAAGGCGCGTCTATTACACGCAACATAACCTATTTAAAACTTAATGAACTACGTAAGGCTAATCAGCCTAGCTTATTTTATTTTATAGACAGTGATCAGGAATTTCAGGTAAAAATAAAAATACAGAATGACGAAGCCGATGTTTATGCCGTTAATTACTTCTACTATCTAGATAAACTATTTTCAAGCAGAGCCATTGATATACTCACTGGCAAGGTCGTCGGTGATCCACCCGTTTCACCATCCGTCATGGCGGGAAATTTTCTGCAAGACTTAATTGCCTTTACTTCAAAAATCGCTACGTGTAAACAACATACAAACTGTGGATTTCATCAACACGATAAAAATAACACCGATGATGCTGCCTATCATGACATGGCCGATCTATTTGGCTTTAAGCCATCGATAGAGCCCTATCAGTATAACTGTATGATTAAGGGGCAACATGATCATGCCCAGTGCTTTACCGAGTTAAGCCATAAATTGAGCCAGTTTTTCGATGGAGAACACCCCACACGTAAAAGCTATTATGAGCACGAAAATGTAGAAACCAATATAAAACCTGCTAGAACTATCTACACCGGAAATTACATCTTCAATGAAAATGGCCTGCAATATTTTATCCCTTTCGCCAATTTGAAATTACGCATGGCAGGCCCGGTATTGGGCAGAATAATCAAATCAGATATCGGTGATCGTTTTGTGTCCGCCAATTTACCCATGCTACATAAACGTACGATTCAAGCGATTAAGCAATCTGAATTTAGGCCTGGCGTAGAACACCAGAAAAATATGACTGACCTATCAGGTGAGTTCACTCGACAGTTTTATGGCGACGTCATGTTATTTAGTATGCAGGCACTCACAGAGCATGGCTACCCAAATACCCAGGCATCGATTCAACAAATATCAACTATTGTTGCAAACACTATCGACTCGACGAAAGAAAAATACAGCACTCAACATGAAGAAAATATTAGGAAAATAAACAATCTCAAGCTGCTCATCAATAATCCACAGCACTGGTGGAATACAGACCCTGATTTAAAGAATGCCAAACTTAATTTCACAAATTTCATACTAAATATAGAATTCAATTTCGGTACTGATGCCAGGGTTTATTCACAACTATTTTCTGCCAGTAGTATAGAGAAATATCAAGCGGATATTACTGTCGCCTTACTAAGTTACACTACCGATATAATGCATTGGAATAACCTACTTAATGAGACACCCGCCTAGCATGAATATTTTTATACTTAACACTGGACGCTGTGGGTCATCTACTTTTATCAAAGCCTGTGGACACATAAAAAACTATAGTTGCGCACATGAATCACGCGCCACACTAGCAGGCAAGCAACGCCTTGCTTACCCTGCGCAGCATATAGAGGCAGATAATCGACTATCATGGTTTCTGGGCCGCCTTGATCAACAGTACGCAGATAATGCTTTATACATTCACTTAAGCCGAAACAAACAGCAAACAATTGAGAGCTTTAGTAAGCGCGCTGATTACGGCATTATGCAAGCCTATAAAGAAGGCATTCTATTAGGCGGTGAAAGCAATCAAAGCAATGTGCAAATTGCCGAGGATTATATCGATACGGTTGAATCTAATATTAAGTTTTTTCTTAAAGACAAAAAAAACAAGATGAATTTTTCATTAGATAATGCCAAATATGACTTTGAAGTTTTCTGGAAGTTTATTTCTGCCGAAGGCGACTTCCAGGCAGCATTGAGCGAATGGGAGATTAACTATAATGCTTCGTGAGCATATCTAACAATACTGCTAAAATAATCAATCCAATATTTTTTCTATCTCTCTAAATTTAAGCATGCTCATTTTATCAAATAACTTCGACAAGCCATCCATAGCTTCTGTTGCCTGTATGAAAAAAATATCTGACGGAATATTGGGCACTTTAGGCTCAATTAAATTATTTCGTACAGACATCACAAAGCCATCAATAACATCACTAATATTCACTGAAATTTTAGCGGTATCATTATTGGATACTTTATTCAGTTGATTAAATACCATATTGTAATTGCGAATAATCTCATCATTTAAAAACTTAAGTTTTATTTTATTGGCCTGAGTACATATACCTGCTGATGCGACACCGCTGCCGATTGCTCGTGTTTTACCCATAGCCTCTAGTGCATTAGGTATATTTTCCCAAATAATATTAACCTCTTTATTACTAAGGAGTTCACCAACATTACTCTGACCTCTATGAGCAATATTTCCGATTAGGAAAATTAGATTCTCAATATATAAACTATATCTATCGAAACTTTCTTCTAGCGTAAATTCGTTAAACCCCTGCTTTATCTCAATCCACTGATTACGAATTCTTGCCCAACGGCTGTCTGAATTTAAAAATACATCAAACTTGTACTCAAGATTATTAATATATTTATCTATCGAACTATAATTATTTTCTATATCGGCCCATAAATTTATATCACCACTCTTATAACGATAGCACAGCCCTCTTTGCTGCTGAACATTAATAACCAGCTCTTTCAACTCCATACTTAGTTTAATACTTTCAAGCTGAAACTTTATACGATTCACTTTAATACGCTTATTATAAAAATAAGCAATCAACACTAACAAAACATTCATGCCAACTAAAAATACAATTATCTCAATTTTCATATTACAATTCCCTAAACTTATGATTGACTTATTGTTCTAACCAATAAGCTCTTCGATAAATCATCCAAATGTTTAGACACCCCAATTAACTCAATTGCCTTGTCGTAGTTACTTTTAGCCTTATCTGAAATTGAATTAATATTCAGACTAATTTCCTTACTGACATAACTTTGCTCCTCTGTATTAACCGCAATACTCTGCACACTCGAAAGTACCCGCTGTGAACCATTAGTTATGTCGCATAGCGTTTCACTAACCTGACACATTATGTCAACACTCCTCTCTGCCTGCTCCTCTATGGAATTAATATCCTGCACGATAGAATTAATTTCGTTTTTAACATTGAGTGTTGTATTAATTATTTCGTCTGTTGCCAGTCGCGTATTTCTTGATAGCTCTCTCACCTCATTAGCCACTACAGCGAAACCACGTCCATGCTCCCCCGCACGTGCCGCCTCAATTGCGGCATTTAGCGCCAATAAATTAGTTTGATCTGAAATACCTTTAATTACTTCTGATACATTGGAGATATCTTTAAATTTTTTCTCTAACACAACTACATTACCCGAAGCTTTATGAATTTTATCGCTTAGCTTATTTACCTCGGCAGCAGAGATATCGAGTAACTGGCGAGCCTCATTTGACTGTTCACTGGCATCAGATGTAACTTTTTCAGTATCACCTGTCCTTTGTGCCACATCATCAAGGCTGCCTGACATTTGTCGAATAGCAACAACGGTTTGCTGAGATGATTCAAGCTGATCTGCTGATTCCTGCTTTGCCTGATCTGCATTAATCATTAGCTCACTGACAGAATGTGAAATTTCTGTTGCCGCACCACGAATAGTTTGCACTATAAGATTAATCTCACGCATCATCTCATTAAATGCTAAGGACAGGTCCGCAAATTCATCACGTCCAACAATTGAAATTTTTGAATTATAATTTCCATTTAATGCGTCGACATAAGCGCTACGCATTTTCGAAAATGTATCATTGAGTAAAATATAAAAGGCCAAAAAGAAGTAGACAACGGCCATCAGACTTGAAATTAATATGCTATTAAACGTAGTTGTGCTTAACAATACCAATTCATAATACACTACAAGACAAAGCACTAATGGCACCAGGAATACAGATGCTAGAAAAAACATCTTAAGCGCGTAACTCATCTGAGCAAAAACCCCAATTGCCGGGGAAAGAAAAACACGTAGCATTGACTGAACCTTCGTATATACAAATATTAATTTAGATATTTGCAATTATCAGGCCAGTCCCGTAAAAGCCGATTACCCCATTCTTTCAGGACAATAGATAGTCATTATTCGGCGTGTACGTTTTATTGCTGTGCACATGAGGCGACTTACGCACTTAATTTGTGCAATATCGCCGTATTAATTCCTTTACTGAGTTACGATTACGCCATATTTTTACACTGCATCATTTAGAGGCAGCTATCATTATTTAATCATAACTTTTTCTACTGAGTTAAAAATAAAATACGTCACTTACAAATAAATTTAAATTTGACGAGCTGGCTTTTGACAATTAAATCATCTCCGATGCAATGCCTATTCTCGTATATTCAATTTCTGAGCATGATAGAAATCATAAATAAAATCATTGATAAATTCGACCCAAATCAACTAATAGTATTAGTTGATTTGATTGTGACTGGCTTATCGATATATTTATAACTATTTAGAAGCCTGCTCATTACGTGTATTCCATGCGGCATATATTTCATCCGACCATTGCGATTGCACCCAGGCCAGTACAGCTTCAATTTCCTGATTATTTAATTTATTTGCAAACCCGGGCATTGAACCTCCCAGAGACACACCGCCAATCCGAATCGTACGTTTTAAGCCTTCCAGGTGATGATGCCAGGTATGCGCAGAGCCATTGAGCGGCGGCGGTGGGTACTTGCCATTCACATCTAGCTGACGCCAATCACCTGTGCCAGATGCATCAGCCTGATGACAGGTCGCACAATGCTTTTGGTATAAAACGTCTCCGCTTTTCACCTGCTGTGCGTTATACCAGCGAGTCGGCGGTATTTGTTTTTTCTGCTGCACTGAAGTCACCGGCTTACCTGTGACCTGTTCGCTTGAATCACTACAGCCGGTAATAAAAAAAACGCTACCCGCAGCCATTAAAGTTAAGTATTTATATTTCACCTAATAATTCCTGTCAGTTTAAAACCAGGCGCGTAGGCCCATGACCAATCGAGTATCAGAAACATCTTCTCCTGATGCTCGACTAAAATCAGCGGTACCCGCAAACTGCTTATCCCAATTAATGCCTATATATGGCGCAAACTCTCTCCGTATTTCATATCTCAGCCTCAAACCTGCCGTGATATTCGCGAATCCAGAGCCAATACCAAGCGCTGAATCATCTTTGCTATACACATTCATTTCAATTTCAGGCGTCATAATCCAGCGTTGCGTAAACAAGTATTCATATTCAGCATCCAGTCTTGCTGCCATACGACCCGATTCACCGATAAACAGTGCCGCATCGATCTCAAACAAATAAGGCGCCAGACCCTGTAACCCAATAACCAGCCAGTCACGCTTAGGTTGCGGTTTAAAATCTCTACGCCAGCCCACCTGAACATCCCAGAAGGGGTAAATCGCTTTACTGTAAAGCAGTTGTAATTCAGCTTCTTCAGTAGCGCCAGCTACTCGTTCAATATCGGTTTTCAGCCATAGCTTATTGAGATCTTTGCCAATCCAGGCATTGCCTTCAAGTACGGTAGGATTATTACTATCCGCATCCTGAATCTCAAGCTTCTGAATATTCAGCATGCCAAGCAATGGATCATCCTTCCCTCCGGCCATACTCTGCGCAGAAAACACCAATGATGTTAATGTGATTAATAAAATCTGTTTCATGATTTAATCCTTAACTAACAATAACCGCACGGAACATACCACCCATGTGATATAACAAATGACAGTGATAGGCCCAACCGCCTGCAGCATCAACCGTCACCCGATAACTGATACGCGAACCCGGCTGCACAACGACGGTATGCTTACGTGGTAAATAATCATTATCGCCGGTCTCCAGATCACTCCACATGCCATGTAAGTGCATCGGATGATTCATCATGGTGTCGTTAACAAAAGTAATACGTACCAGCTCACCCAGTTTCCAGCGCAAGGGTTCTGCATCCGAGTACTTGACGCCGTTAATAGACCACATATAGCGATTCATATTGCCTGTCAGGTGAAGTTCAATTTCACGGTCTGGATCACGCGTATCCAGGGTGGTGTGTACATTTCTCAGGTCGGCATAGCTCAATACACGTCGACCGTTATTGCGTAAGCCCACCCCTGGATCATCAAGACGGTATTGCGGACTATCTGCACGCGCATCAACATGAGGGCCATATTCTGACGCCTGGTGCGTGATGGGTCTGGCGGTAAAATCGGAAGGATTTTTTATCTCTGATGGTTTATCCATGGAAGATTTTTCAGCCATATTATGCTGACTATGATCCATATCCATGTTCATGTTCATGGACGATGTACCCTCTTTACCTGGGGCCTTATCCATCATCATTTTGTGTTCTGATGCAGACCCCATATCCATGTTCATATCCATGTTCATCCCCATATCCGCATGGCTAAGATTAGGCACAACATCCAATGCAGGTATTTCAGCTTTAAGCGAAGGATCGGGGGTCAGGGTGCCTCGTGCATAACCAGAACGATCGATCGACTGGGCAAACAGGGTATATGCCATATCATCCTTAGGCTCCACAATGACATCATAGGTTTCTGCCACGCCTATACGAAACTCATCCACAGAAACAGGCTGCACCACCTGCCCATCGGCAGCAACAACGGTCATTTTTAGGCCCGGTATACGCACATCAAAAAATGTCATGGCCGAACCATTGATAAACCGCAGGCGAACCTTTTCACCGCGTTTAAACAAACCCATCCAGCCATCAGTCGGCGTGTGCCCATTCATTAAATAGGTGTAGGTGTAGCCCGTTACATCAGACAGATCGCGCTGACTCATGCGCATCCGATTCCACATACGGCGATCCGCCCAGGTTTTAGCTACCCCCTTTTCTTTTATCTCCGCCGCCAAATCGCTATGCGTACGCTCATTAAAATTATAATAATCACTGCGCTTTTTAAGCTTCGCGTAGATGTCATTAGGGTCTTCGTCGCTCCAGTCTGACAACATCACCACATAGTCACGATCATAGGCAAAGAGCTCTGGCTCCTTTGGGTCTATAACAATCGCGCCATATAAACCCGTCTGCTCCTGAAACCCAGAGTGGCTGTGATACCAGTAAGTACCACTTTGTATAACAGGAAATTGATAGGTAAATGTTTCACCAGGTTTTATGCCATTAAAACCATCAGCAATTCCCGGCACACCATCCATAGCACTCGGTAATATAATGCCATGCCAATGTATAGAACTACTTTCAGCCAGCGTGTTGGTTACGCGTAGTGTGATATTGTCACCTTCACGCCAGCGTAATATTGGAGCAGGTAACGAGCCATTAACGGTAGTGGCCGTTTGCATTGCGCCGGTAAAATTTACCGCCTGCTCACCAATTGTCAGATCAAACTGATGTCCCCGCAGTGTATTTGCATTCTGCCGCAGTGCTGCGGCCAGCAGTGATCCAGAGCCAAGTCCCGTTGCGGCAAAAACGCCACCCATAGCCAACCCCTGTACAAAGCGTCGGCGTGGCACACAAATTTTTCCTATATGATCAAAAGCAATTTTTGAGTTCATGACAGTTAACCCCTTCAGCGCAACAGCTTTTATTAAGCCATTAAAAATCATCCGAACAACAATTCGTTATAAATAGCCTGTAAGCATAGCTCAACAGAACCCGTAAGAAAGGTTCAAATTTTAGGGGGACGGAGCAATGAAGCGTACTTGAAAACAGCAACACTGCTTTGATACGCAGTAGCCTCTGTTTGCAGCGATAAGTTCACCTGTGGCAAATAACTGGAGAATATTAGGGCAGAACAAGAAAAACAATGGCCATTATGACAACTATGGCCTTCATGATCACTGTGTTGCTCACACGGCTGAGCATCGCTTGATAACAGATTTTTCTGTATAGAATTTAATGGAACAATTTCAATATGCTGGGAAGAAATCATATCCATAGATGCTGACACACCCTGTAATGGCGCCAACGCCATCATGGGTAACAGTATGACCAACAATAATCTGTGTAACTGTTTACGCATCTACTTTTTATTCTTAGCTGATAATGTAAATTCACGGTAATCACGTAATTAGTCGTTGTACCGGCAAGGAAGTTCAATCGTTTCTAACAACTTTTTTAATCATGAGCCATGTATCATCTTACGAAACCTGTTTATGCCTCGTCAATATAGAACAGCCTCTTTCTGTATTAATAAATTCATGTTTCAGATCTGCATACATATCCAGCCATAAATCTACCATTGCCTTTTCATCATCTCTCGCCGCATCATCTAAAAAAATAACAGCCTGATCAGTCAATTGACTAAATAGCTTTGGTAAAGCGGGCAAACGAGAGTATTTTTGTATAAACCCTGGTGGACCATCAATCACCAACAACTCTATTTTTTGTTTTGACAGATTTTTAGTTTCATACCACTGATAGCTTTCATTATTGACTTCAACGATTCCCAAAGGCGCATGAATAACCTCAGCATAACTATCTAGACTAAAATCTTTTAAATTATTTTGTGTATTAATGGCGTACTCTTCAGCGTTTTCTAAACTGAATACTTTACCCTGCTTATTTAACTGACAACATCTGCCGAGCACCACAGTAGTTGCGCCACTACTACACTCAACAATCGTTTTGGGTTTGACTTTAAGGCAATGATTTTTGATTAGCTCTAGAAAGTCTGCTGCGGCTGACCAATCCGGTGTAATGGGTAGCGCTTTACCTAAACCTAAATCTTTTTGCAATTGAAGATATGCTTGCAATGGAAACCTCATATTTATAAACAACGTATCGTATAAAACCCATTATAATAGCGGCCACTACTTTTACCAATTATTCCCCTGTATTACACAGGTTGAATATAATTAATACAACACTAAACTATGCAGTAAATGATCAGGATTTATTTTTATGATGTATCTAGTATTAGACGTACTATCCACTGAACATAGCGATACTGCTCGCCAACTACATGCCTGGGTTAATGTTGCCACTCAAAGTGAGGCCATGGAGATTTTAGGCGACGAGCTTGGACTACAGGGTTGGTCGATGATCAATGTGGTTGAAGCGACCCCTACAACCGAAGCGGACTATTTTGCACCCTGCACATCTCTCGATGCCTACAACGAAGCGGCACGCGGTTTATACACCTTGCGTTTTTTCTAAACAAAAAAAGCCCGACAATTGCCGAGCTTTCTTATTTTCTAAATAAAACCTTAGGTTTATTTAGATGTTATCGCTTCCAACTGCTTGGCTTTAATCATTAGGCCATCTAAACCGGCTTCTTTTGATGATTTACCGTAAGCCACTGCCATCAGTGTACTGTAGTAGGTAACAGGAATATTAAACTTAGTACCGTAAGTCGCATTAATATTATCCTGATAAGCTTCTACGTTTAACTGACATACTGGGCAAGGCGTTACGATCATATCTGCACCGTGATCATATGCAGATTCGATAATACCTTTAACCAGTGCCTGTGATTTTTCTGGTTCAGAAAACGCCAGTGCACCACCGCAGCATGACACTTTCTTTTCATAGGTAGGGCAAGACTCTGCACCCATTGCTTCAACCATATTATCCAGGTATTTAGGGTTCTCAAAAGACTCCCCGTCAATACCGAATGGACGATTAGTCTGGCAACCCACATAACCGGCAATTTTAATGCCTTCCAATGGGCGAATAACCTTCTCTTTCATCGCTTCAAAACCGATGTCTTCAATTAAGACTTCAGTCATGTGGCGAACCTTAGGCATTTCTTTCGAAATAGATAAATGCGCTTCTTTCAGTGCCGCTTCGGTACCTTCACGAATTTCTTCGCTACCTTCGATACGCTCTTTGGTTTCACGCGTTGCTAACCAACAGGCGGCACAGCTTGCGACAATTTCCTGCCCAGGATTATTCTGCTCTGACAATGCAATATTACGCGCAGACAAAGCCAGGCGAGGTAACTCACCACCACCTGAATAACCAATAGACGCTGAACAACAGTTCCAGTCTGGAATTTCATTCAGTTTAATATCAAGTGTGTCGCAAACCGTATTAATAGAGGTTTGCAGGTTTGAACCTGAGGTGCCTTTTTGAGAAGAGCAACCCGGGTAAAATGAATATTCTTTTGCCATTGTGATCTCCTAATTATTTAGCGTTGCCAGAAATGCGTGCTTCTTCGATTTCCTGTGCTTTCTTGATCATCGCCTGAAAGCCAGACTTGTCTTTAATGCTATGACCACCGAGGATTTCAAATGGATTTAAACGCTTAGCCTTATACATGCCTAAACCTAAACCCGCAGCAGCCAGTGCATTTTTAACACCCTGTGCAAAGCCATCGATAAAGTAAAGTGCAATACCTAACTTCAGCTCATTAACACGACCATTTACCATTAAGTTATCCCAGAATTTCTGCGAGAACTTCAATGTTGGCTGCTCTTTAGGCGCAATACCTAAGCGCTTCGCGTAATGCGCCAAACCATGCATGATATGTGTGATAGGCAATTCACGCGGGCAACGTGCAACGCAATTATAACAGGAGGTACACATCCACATAGAGCTGGATGATAAAACTTCTTCACGCTTACCAGCGCGAATCATCATAAATAATTCCTGCGGGGGGTGATCCCAATAGGGACCCATTGGGCACGAACCTGAGCACACACCACATTGCATGCACATTTTTACCCAATCACCTTCTTCAACGTTCGCTTCAACTTCTTTAAGGAAGCTGTTGCGATACTTATCAACCATCTGGTTATTAATATCACTCATTATTAAAACCTCCTTAGAATTTGAATGGGCTCATGCCAATCTTCTCAACCGTTTCGGCCATATCGTTGATTAGCTGCGCTGTACGTTCAACATCTGTGATAGCCACTTCATAAGTAGCTACACGCTCTTCTTCCAGGTTCAATGTTTTCAGTGTATCGGCGATTTTACTCATACGCATATGAGCAATTTCAGAACCTTTTACAAAGTGACATTGATAATCGTCGCCCTTCTGACAACCCATCAATATGATGCCGTCATAACCGGAGTTAAGCGCATCCGTTAACCAGATAGTATTCACAGAACCTAAGCAACGAATCGGTACAACCCGCGTAAAGGCACTGTATTCCAGCTTGTTTTGCGCCGCCATATCCAGTGCAGGATAGGCATCATTTTCACAGGCGAGTACCAGAATACGTGGCTTTTCATCAAACTCGTCTGGCATATCAACATTCTTGATTTGCTGGCCGACTGAATCGACTGAGTAGTTTTCGAAAGAGATAACGCGTACTGGGCATGCACCCATACACGTACCACAACGACGACAACGTGATTCGTTATATTGTGGATAACCCTTCTCATCTTCGTCAATCGCACCGAATGGACACTCCACAGTACAGCGTTTGCACTGCGTACAGCCTTCAACACGGAAGGTTGGGAAACTTAAGTCACCAGAACGTGGATGCGCTGCTGCACCTTTCGCCGCATTTTCCACTTCCTGTATAGCCTTCATTGCTGCACCGGTTGCATCAATTGCTGCCTGCTGGCTATCCATTGGGCGACGTACTGGGCCCGCGGAATAAATACCGGTACGACGTGTTTCGTATGGAAAACAAATAAAGTGAGAATCCGTGAAGCCGTGTTTTAGATGAGGCAAATCTGTACCCTGACGATAATTCAGGTTCAGGATAGAATCCACGCTGACTGCAACTTCCGTCGGCATTTCTTCACCGGCTGCTTCTGCCGCGGCTTTTGCTTCATCTAATGCATATGGATTTGGACCAGAATTTGGCTCCTGACCCGTTGCTAATACAACTAAATCCGCCGGCATTGACTGCTCTTCGTTAAGGATTTTATCCATAAAGTTTACGGTTAATTCATTGCCGCTGGCTTCAATAGTACTTACCGATGATTTAGTAAAGATAATGCCTTTCTTCTGACCTGAGCGATAAAAATCTTCGCCGCCCGCACCTGGAGTACGTAGATCGTCATACATAATAACGGTATCTACACCTGGGTTGGAATCTTTAAAGTACATTGCCTGCTTAATGCTCGCGGCACAACAGAAACCAGAACAGTAAGATAGATAACCTTCTTTCTCACTACGCTGACCAGCGCACTGTACGAATACAACGCTTTGTACTTCTTTACCGTCTTTACGCTTAATCGGTCCGCCGTCAGCTTCTTTCGCCAGGGCTTCTAATTCAAGCTGGGTAATTACATTGTCAGACTTGTCGTAGGCAAACTCAGTTAGCTTGTTGGCATCAAACTGCTTCATACCTGATGCCTGAACAATCGCACCAATACTTACATTAGTCGTAGCACCACTTTCAGTTGAAATATCCACATCAAAACGACCCGGCGCACCGGCGGTTTTAGTCACTGTGGAATTCAAATGAACCGTGATATTGGATGCCGCTTCGATTTTTGCAATTAAATCGGCAACGCTTGTATCTTCAGGATCGGTATACGGCATTTTAGTTGCGATGCGACGATGTAGCTGTCCCATTACGCCACCAAGCTGTGCTGACTTTTCAACCAGCACGGCAGGGTAACCGGCATCTGCCGCTTCAATCGCTGCTGTCATACCGGTGATACCGCCACCCACAACCAGAATAGTTTTGTTCAACTCCTGCTCACCACTGCGCTGAGGCACTTTCTGAAACTTGGCTTCTGCACAGGCCATACGCATGTAATCATCCGCCATTTCCTGTGTGGTTTCATTCGCCTCATCGTTATCAGGACGAATCCAGATAACACCTTCACGTAAGTTGGCGCGCGCTAATGATACATCTTTAAAATTAAATGCCTCAACTTTTGCACGACGCGAACACGCACCAATAACCACATGATTCGTTATGCCGGAATCTATATCCGCCTGAATCATCGCAACGCCTTCAGCGCTGCATAAAAAGTCATGTGATTTGGCATATTTAGCTTTGCCATCACGGGTTGCAGTTGACTCTAACTGGCCAGAGTCCAGGCGTTCGCCTAGTCCACAACCTTTACAGATGTATGCACCTATTAATAATTCGTCTGCCACTTTTAGCCCTCCGATCTCGCAACGCGGTTAACAACCTGAATGGCTTTCAATGCACACGCTGTTGCACTTTGAACCGCACGATTTACATCTAATGCATCAGACGAACAGCCCGCTGCAAAAATGCCCCCGTTGCTACCATCATTTTCAATATAGCCATGTTCATTCACACTTATGCCTTCAGGCAGTGTGTTGACATCCAAACTCGGCTCCATACCTACCGCAAGTACCACTAACTCATGGCTAGTGTCATAACGGTTATAACCTTCTGTATCTACACCATGCAGGATTGGATTACCGTCTGCATCTTCAGTGATATTGGCTACTTTTGATTTTATGAAACTGACGTTTTCGTCGTTTTGTACTTTCTTATAGAAGTCTTCAAAACGGTCAATTGCACGAATATCAATATAATAAATGGTTGATTTTGCATTCACCTCAGAGACATAAGTCGTTTGCTTCAAACTCGCCATGCAGCAAATACGTGAACAATGTTTCAAATGATTACGGTCACGCGAACCGGCACATTGAATAAAGGCAACATCCTTAGCTTCTTTACCATCGGATGGGCGTAAAATTTTACCGCCAGTTGGCCCCATAGGGTCATTCATGCGTTCAAACTCTACTGAGGTAACTACATTTTTATAACGGTCATAGCCATATGGCTGAATTTTATTTGCATCATAAGGACGCCAGCCAGTGGCATAAACAACCGCACCGACTTTAAGCTCGACAATCTCTTCCTGCATATCTAAATCGACAGCGTCATACTTACAGGCTTCTTTGGCCTTTTCAGCATCCGCCGTACCAATTATTGCAGGATCAATAACATAACGCTCAGGATAAGACATGCGATGAGGACGATAGGCACCTTTGCGCTTATTCAAATTATAGTTATGATCATCGTCAAACTCAGTTTCTACTGCATCACCACAAGCACCACAGGCTGTACAGTTAGCATTTACATAGCGTGGGCTGATTTTAACAGTCGCTGTGTAGTTACCTTCATCACCGGTAATGCCTGAAACCTCTGCCATGGTAAGCACAGTGATATTAGGGTTCATCTTGGTACGACGCTGGTTAATTTCCAGGCCACAAGTAGGGAAGCAAAGTTTAGGAAAGTACTTATACAGCTGGGTAATACGCCCACCTACATATGATCTTTTTTCGATCAATATAACTTGCTTTCCAGCTTCAGCAGCTTCAAGTGCTGTGGTCATACCACTTACACCACCACCTACTACCAGGATAGTCTCATTAGTTGCGACTACATCCGTCATTGATTGTCCTCCGAAGCGGATACTATTTTTATAATAAGTATTTAGAGTGTCGGCGCACTATAATGTATATGAAGGCTATTCATTTTTAGTTTTAAAAAGAATAACTTCCAGTCGTGTCGCCGAATTATTCTATTGGCCTTACGATACGCTCTTGTGACATTTTTCTCCACTGAATAAGTGCGTTTTAAAATTGAAGTTTCCGATAGCGGAATAGAAAAGATTTATGCAGCTATTTTAAAATTGATTATTCTCAAACAATATCAACTTAATTAACCAAAAAGTACTTATTTACTGTACTTACAGGCAAAGTTATTAACTATTTTATAATCTTCTAATTAACTAAATTATCGCATAGCAATTTTTTAATCATCCAGACAATTATGACTGCGTAACCTACTAGTAATAATTAAATTTACGCGACTTACAGTTCCGTTCGTTTTGTTACCACTACGTTTTGTATCGCTATTAATACCGCACTTACTTTTATAATTAGAATCAACTAGACAACACCACTCTCTGAAGGAGATGAGAATGTTACAGACCAATAAAAAAGCCCCAAATTTTGATACTGTTAACCAGAACAATGAACCCGTAAGGCTCAAAGACTTTGCCGGTAGCAATAATGTAGTACTGTATTTTTACCCCAAAGACGACACACCGGGTTGCACCATAGAAGCCAACCAGTTCAGCTCACTCGCAGCAGAGTTTGCGAAAGCAAACACGGTTATTTTGGGCGTAAGTAAAGACCCTTGCGACAGCCACCAAGCCTTTATCGACAAGTATAAACTAACCATTGATTTACTCGCCGATACCGATGGTAAGCTTTGTAATGACTATGGCGTATGGCAGGAAAAAGAAAAGAACGGCGTTAAAAAAATGGGCATAGTGCGCTCTACCTTTATTATCAATAAAGCCGGTAAATTAGCAGATGTAGAATATGGCGTGGCAGCAGATGGTCATGCACAGGCGGTGTTAGATAAAGTTAAAGCGCTATAAATGCAGCCGATAATCGATAACATAAAAAAGGGCTATATCAATAGCCCTTTTTTATTCCGTTATTAGGCAAGCTTAAAACTTCAACTGCCCAGCTTTAACCGCATTGCCCTGTGGATTTTCTGGATTAAACCAGTCCAGCTTCTCTTTCAGTGACACCACTTCACCCACAATAATTAAGGTTGGTGGTTCAAATTTATGATTCTTAACTGTTTCTTCCAGGGTATCCAGAGTCGAAATAATCGTTTTCTGATCTGGACGCGTACCCTTCTGTATCAAAGCAACAGGGGTTGAAGGCGGCATACCGTGCGCCATCATTTCTTTACATAAAGTAGGCGCTCCATGTAAGCCCATATAAAACACCACCGTCTGGTTAGGTTGCGCCAGGGCTTTCCAGTTCAAATCAACTGTGCCGTCTTTTAAATGGCCTGTTACAAATACACAGGCCTGAGAATAATCACGATGCGTTAAAGGAATACCCGAGTATGCTGCACAACCTGCGGCAGCGGTAATGCCCGGTACCACCTGGAATGGAACACCTTGCTGTGCGAGCAGTTCAATTTCTTCACCACCACGGCCAAAGATAAAGGGATCTCCACCTTTTAAACGCAATACACGCTTGCCTTCTTTTGCTAAACGTACCAGCAATTCATTAATATTTTCTTGCTGCATGGTATGGTCGTCACGTTTTTTACCCACGTAGATTAACTCTGCATCACTGCGCACCAGGTTGCGAATTTCTTTGGATACTAAACGGTCATACACCATCACATCACAATTTTGCATTAAGCGGAGCGCGCGGAAGGTTAATAAATCTGGATCACCCGGGCCAGCCCCCACCAAATAAACTTCACCCTGAAACTCCGGTTTAGGGTTAGCTGCATCTATCGCCTTTTGCAGCTCTTTCCCCGCCTCGTCTTCATGCCCACTAAACACGCGATCTGCAATGGTACTATTAAGTACACTTTCCCAGAAAGTACGGCGCTGGCCAACATTTTCAAACCTGGCTTTAACCTTTTCGCGAAAGTTTGAGACCAAAGCCCCCAAACGGCCGTATCCTGCTGGAATACAACCTTCTAATTTTGTACGGATCATGCGTGCTAAAACAGGCGATGCACCACCGGTTGAAACCGCAATTTGCACGGGAGAACGATCAATAATAGAGGGCGTAATAAAACTGCAGTTATCTGGGTCATCGGCGATATTAACCGGGATTCCACGTTCATTCGCAAGCTCGGCGACACGCTTGTTTACATCCCTTACATCCGTCGCTGTAAACACCAGCATAGGTCGTTCAGTAGCACCGGTGATATCTGCATCTGCAAATTCGCGAGCCACATGTGTGAACTTGCCATCGTCGAGCATTTCAGACAGTTCTCGCCCAAGCTTTGGCGCAATCACCGTAACTACGCCATGAGCCTTTAATAAGAGAGTCACTTTACGTGCTGCGACTTTACCGCCACCCACAACCAGGCAGGGTTTTTGCTTCATATCAAAAAATAAAGGTAGGAAATCCACGTGGAATCCTCAAGTTTAGAGTTAACCGAGCATAATAGTGATCAAAGTCTGTGGGGTCTATATCCCATTAGCTATGGCTTATATAGGCTACGCAGTCGATAATAAGGACTATCGATTCAATAATGGCTGTAATTTACCCGCCATATCAAGAGCGGCCATGTCATCAAAGCCACCTATATGCAGACTTCCGATAAATATTTGCGGCACTGTATTGCAGCTTGTTTCTTTTTCCATCGCCTTCCACAATTTTCTATCACCGCCCACATCAATTTTTTCAATTTTTTTAATGCCACGTTTTTTTAACAAACGCTCAGCACGCTGGCAATAAGGGCATGATCGCGTGCAGTACATGCGTACCTGAGCCATGGCTCTACCTACAACAATTATTTAAAGCGGGGATTTTATCAGGTAACTACGAAGCTTGCAGCTAATGTACCCACTACCAGAGTCCAGCCATCAACCAGGACAAACAACATCAACTTAAAAGGCAGAGAAATAATCAGCGGGGACAACATCATCATACCCATAGCCATTAAAACACTGGCTACAACCAGATCGATAATGAGAAAGGGTATAAACAGCATAAAACCAATTTGAAAGGCTGTTTTTAATTCCGAGGTTAAAAATGCTGGCATAAGCACTGACATGGGTACAGATTCTGGCCCATTATAGGTTTCATCACCTGCCAAACTCGCAAACAATTGCACATCGGTTTCCCGTGTTTGCTCAATCATAAATTTGTGAAATGGCGCGGTTAGTTTGGCAATGGCTTCATCGCCACCAATTTTTTCTGCAATATATGGCTGATACGCCTCTTCATATGCCTGAGTAAATACCGGCGACATAATAAAAAAACTTAAGAACAGAGACAGGCCAATTAAAATTTGATTCGACGGGGTTTGCGCCGTACCTAAAGCCTGACGCAAAATAGATAATACAATAATAATACGCGTAAACGATGTCATGGTTAACAGCAATGCTGGCAACACCGACAGAATTGTCATAAACACCAACACCTGAATAGAGAGAGAATACTCTTTACCACCTGATGCCATATCCTGTACGACTAAAGCTGGCAGGCCTGCTTCCGCAAAGGCAACATTGCTAAATAATAAAAGTGTTGGTAATAACAATAAAAACCTAAGCATTGCGTTGCTCATTTAGCGGATCTATCTGTGATTTGTTTATTTGTTTGTTCAGGGTTTCATCAAATGATGATGGTGCTTGCTTACTATCGCCTAGCACATGCAATGTTTGTATATGACCAGGCGTCACACCGACTAGCAAACGCGTATTATCGACTTCAATTAAAATTGCTTTTTCACGCGTCCCCAATGAAAGGCCACCAAGCACTTTCATATCAACGACATTACTACCCGAAACCTTGCCATATTTTTTTAACACCCAGGCCAAACCCAAAATCAATGCAATAACCACAGCCAAGCCCATAAACATGTTTAACATGTTGAGCATTGAAAAGGTTTCAATGGAGGTTTTTTTAACAGTTTCTGTTTCAACTGCCATAGCTGATACTGAAAACAACAGGCTAACTAACAAAGAAAAAGCGATATTGGAAATAGGTTTAAGCATATGTTTATATTTTCTTACGCAGCGCTAAAATTATTTTAGCTTTTTAACCCGCTCAGCTGGACTAATAATATCCGTCAGACGAATACCGAATTTTTCATTCACCACAACCACTTCACCACGCGCAATCAGTGTGCCATTGACTAACACATCCATTGGCTCACCTGCTAACCTTTCAAGTTCAACAACCGAGCCTTGATTAAGCTGCAATAAGTTTCGAATGCTAATTTTTGTACGGCCGATTTCCATTGATAAGTTAACGGGAATATCCAATACGACATCCAGATTAACATCGCTACTCGGCATGCTTTCATCCGTCAGCTCATCAAAACTAGCCGCACCTGCGCTTGCAACTGCCGCTTCAGATTCGGCCTGCTCATTGAGCGCATCTGCCCATGGATCTTCTTCATCACTCATAATTTTATTCTCAATGCTTAGTCGGTATTTTCATCTATATAATTTAAATCGGCACGCGACACTCGCTCAATAATTTTTACCGCCGCATTACCTCTAGAAACACCTATTTGCCCACGAAACAGTGGTATTTCTTCAGCTTCCAATATAATTTGGTCTGGCATGTCAAATGGAATGATATCGCCAATTTTTAGCTTGTTAACCTCAGATAAATTAATTTCAACATCTGACAGAAAACTTTTTACTTCGACTTTAGATTCAAAAATTTCATCACGTAAAGATAAACGCCAACGATCATCTATTTCGGACATATCGGATTGCACACCCGCATCCAGTAAATCACGTATAGGCTCTATCATTGAATACGGCATGGTTACATGTAAGTCACCACCACCGCCTTCAAGGTCAACACGGAAGGTGCTCACCACTACGACTTCTGTGGGGCTAACAATGTTCGCTAAATGCGGGTTCACTTCTGATGACTGATACTCAATTTTTAATGGCTTAATTGGTTTCCACGCATCTTCTAAATCTTTAAAAATTTGCTCCAACAACATGCTGATAACACGTTGTTCTGTGGGAGTAAATTCACGACCTTCAATTTTATTGTAAAAGCGCCCCGCACCACCAAAGAAATTATCCACCACAATAAAAACCAACTTGGGGTCAATTACAAAAAGGCCGGTACCTTTAAGTGGATCAATTTTGGTCATGTTTAAACTAGTTGGCACATACAAGCTATGTACATACTCTGCAAATTTCATCATCTGCACACCACCTACCGCAATTTCGGCCTGGCGACGCAGCAGGTTAAACATGCTCACACGAAAGTTACGCGCGAATCGTTCATTAATCATTTCCAGCGTGGGCAAACGCCCACGAACGATTCTTTCTTGTGAGTTAAAATCAAATGATCTGGCCGAGCCATCATTGAGTTCTTCATCGCCATCTGTATCGACATCACCATCGTCTACCCCGTGTAACAGGGCATCGATTTCATCTTGACTTAGTACATCTGCAGTTGCCATATTTGATCTTCTACTGCATTACAAAACTAGTGAAATACAAGGCTTCAATTGAATGAGGCGCGCCCACATCCTTCAACACATCCTGTATTACCTGTATTGATTCCTGACTTAATGCCCGCTTACCTTCGCGTGTATTAATTTCATGGTATTGCTTACCGCCTAATAATAGTAGTAACTCATTTCTCACTGCGGGCATATGCTGTTTAATAGCGGCCTCAACAGAACCGTCATAGGTCATTAGTTGTATATCAACTTGTAAAAAACTTACCTGATCCTGATTTTCAAAGTTAACTACAAATGCTGGGCGTAGTGGTATATAAACCGGCACCTTCTTCGATCTCTTCTTTTTAACGACCTCATCGCCTTCTGACACTTCTGCCAATGTTTCAGAATCTTCTTGATTAACAGGTTTTTCCTCTTCACCACCCATAAAGTACATCGCAGCGCCGACACCAATACCGATAATTAAAAGCAGGCCATTAACCAGTAAAATGATTTTCATCATCCCACCTTTCTTAGCACTGCCTTCCTCGCCTTCTTCTAATTCTGTCTCTTCTTCGTCAGCCATTTAGCTTCCCCTGTTGTTAACGCAATAAATGCAAAGACCATGCCGCAATCGATTTCATCTCAAATAAATTAACACGTAAATCATCTATCATAATCAGGATTAAACCTGCGTACATGCCATAAGCATAGTTTTATTCTATTTATTTTCAATAAGATAGCCAGATATTACAACCATTAATTTAATTTACTTTATGTGCATTATTCATATCAAAAATTTCTTTTATAAAATCAGTGAATCAACCAAGACTGCACAGTAGCACTATAAAAATCGTGAATTTGGCCGATAAACTAGATAAGGTACATGCATATCGCCAAAAAACTGTCATCAATCAGGCTCTTACTACATGATTAACATTCCGCCAATAAAGCCCAGCACCGCCATAAAAACCGAGGTGATTAGCGATGTCAGTAGAACATGGCAGGTGGGGCAAGTATTAAATGCCACCGCACAGCAGGGTGGAGAGGCATTATCAAAGGTACTTATTCGCCTGGGTGAGCATACATTAGAGGCTAAAACCCCCATTAAACTAGAAACTGGGCAGGAAATTAAACTTCTGGTAAAGGCTGTTAGTGAAAACAATGCCGCAAAACTGCCCTTACTCAGCATATTGCCACCCGGTGAAAACCTACCACTAGATAAAAGCCAGCTTGCCAATATTAAACTGCGCCAGTTTATTGCCATTCAAGCCTCTTTTAGTGCGACTCAACAAGCCGCTCAAAACCTGCTTGCGAATAAGCAGGTTAGTCATTTACTACCCAAAGAACTAGTCAATCAACTAATGACACTACAAAGTAGCCTGCAAGTAAAACCGGGGCAAGATCAATCCAGTCAGCTTAAACAGCTAATTGAAAATAGTGGGATTTTCCTCGAAGCAAAGCTTAAAATGGCTCCAGCACTTAAAACAAACTTAGACAATGCCCTGTCCAACGATTTTAAGCATATCCTGCTACAAACCAGGCTATTACTCTCGAACAGCATATTACCTAAAATACCTTTTCAGGCAGAAAACATAAAGCTCACACCGCAAATTAAAGAGTTCATCCAACAAACTCTACAGAACAGTTCAAACAGCCTAAACACTCTGACTAATCAATTTATTTCAAATTTACCCAAACCACTTTTGCAACAGCTTGTTTTTTTATTAAATGGTAGCAGCACAAATTTCCCCATCACGCCTCAAGCACAAACACTGGCTGATATGATCACATATGCTCTACAACAGACCACCAATGCACAAAAAAATATTAACGAGCTATCAAACCTACTGCATACAAAATTATTGTTACTCGACTTTTCTCAGCAGGTTGATCGCTCGATCAGTCAAATAACCAGCTTTCAATTGCAGCCATTAGGTCGCGAAGTCGATACACTAACCTTACTTCTATTTAATTTAGTTTTTAAAGACAAAGAGCATTCATCTGACATTGGCTTTCGCATCGAACAGGAAAATACAGAAACCGATAATGAAACCGAAAGTTGGCGTGTCACCTTAAGCTTTAATTTGAAATCTTTAGGTAAAATACAGTCGCACATACACCTCAAAGACAAGCAGGTATCAACTATATTTCTAAGCGAAAATGAAAGTACCAGCGATACCATTCGTGACTTTTTGCCCATATTAGAAAAAAACTTACAACAGGTCGGATTTTTTGTTGCAGGAACACTGGTTAAAACAAAGGCTATACAAGAAAACATGATCATTCATACTCAATCTCACCTATTAGATGAAAACATATAATGAAACGACCATTAAACATTGCCGTTGCATTAGAGTACGATGGTGATAGTGCACCTAAAGTGAGTGCTCGCGGTGTAGGCGTTATAGCCGATGAAATATTAAAAATCGCCAAACAACATGGCGTTCCATTACAACAGGATAATGAGTTAGTTAATGTACTTGCCGAATTAGGGCTGGGTGACGAAATACCTGAGGATTTATATCGAGTAATAGCAGAAGTCATTGCCTTTGCTTATATTTTGACCGGTAAATTCCCTAAAAACTGGCAAGCCTAACGCAAGCTCAGCGAGAGAAAACATATATTATATCCGCCACATGTCACTCACCACTGATGATATGACCAGCTCTCCAGGATAACGATAAATTCTAAACTACAAAAATCTTTAATTATGATTCACAGAAAGGCGAATCTGCCGCTTTTGCTCATCCAAAATATATTTATCTAAAAGCATATGCTCCGCCTTAGATAATCTCTTAAAATCACAATGACATATATTATCAACTACATCGATAACCTTAATCTGACAGTGAATCAATAATTCTGTTTCTGCTTTCGCCAAAGGCAAGGAAACATCCACTTCCAACTCATCATTTTTCAAAAAATTACCGGCCTTAAATGCAAGTCCACACGTACTGATATCAATTAACTGATAAACACTATTCTGATGACGAATATTAATTAATTCCAGGGGATGAATGCGCACACCATTACGTCGATCACTGGTATTTAATTCGAATGTTATTTCATCATTTTTTTTACTTTCCCAGAACAAACTCAACCCTCCTATTTTCTGCTCTGCCTTTTTTTGTATTGTTATCGGCTATAGGAAACAAATCAGAATAACCTGTAGCCGACAGTCGAGCGGGATCAATCCCACGACCAACAAAATACCTTAACACTGTAGTTGCCCTGATTGCAGACAATTCCCAGTTAGATGGGTAACGATCAGTTTTTATGGGGCGGTTATCCGTATAACCTTTTATATCAATTTTATAATCAGCATATTTTTTGAACAATGCATCTATGTCTTTAAATATAATTTCAGATTCTTCTATGAGATCGGCATCACCTGAGCCAAACAAAACAGTCCCTTTTATGCGTAATATTACTTTATCGCCTTCTACATACACATAAATATATTCACCTAGACGCTGTTCTTTTATCATCTCCTCCACTTCGACCAGGAGCTGCTGTTGCTCGCTATCACCCTGACCAAAAAGCATCGATCTTTCAGCTTCTTTCAGGTTTTTTTTACTTATTTCATCGACCACACCAGAGAGTTCATTTTTCGAATTAGAAGAAGGTGAAACATGCTGTATCACCATTTGATCAGCTGCAGGTTTTTCTTGATGTAAAGCGCTTTGAATCGAAGACATCACTAGCTGAAATTTTTTGGATTCAACTGTAGCGATAGTAAATAATAAAATAAAAAACACTAACAGCAAAGTAACCATATCAGCAAAGGTAATAATCCATGCTGGCGCACCTTCACCTTCTTCTATTTCATCAACAATACTTATATTGTTAACTGTAGATTCAATCGGCAATTGCTGATGAACCCTGCTTTTTTTATTCATCATCACATATCCAAAAAATTAAGCCCGGTAACAACAATGAACTATGACAGTTCAGCATCTTTAACTGTCTCTCGCATATCTGGTCGCTGCCCTCTAGGCAAATAAGAAGATAGTTTTTCATATACTGAGAGCTGATTATTATCATTCAATATACAAATAGCACCTTCAAAAATTATTTCCAGACTGATGACTTCCTGCATTGTCCTGGACTTTAATTTACCCGCAATAGGAATAAAAACGACTGTCGCCAATAATGAACCATAAAAGGTAGTCAGCAATGCCACCGACATCGAAGGGCCGATACTCGCTGGATCATCCAGCTTTACCAGCATTTGTATCAATCCAATTAGCGTACCTAGCATGCCAAATGCCGGCGCAAATGTAGCCATTTTTTTAAATACATCTTGCACATTATAATGACGTGCTTTGATTGCATTAATTTCTATACGTAATACATGTCGTATCATTTGTTCATCAGAGGCATCTGCAATTAAGTCACAGGCTCGCTTTAGAAAGGGTGAATTAGTTTCTACATCTGATAATGACAACAGACCTTTTCTGCGTGTTAATTGCGTTAATTGCAGCATGGTACCAATCACCTGCTCTGGTCGTTGCTTGGTTTTACTAAATACGATAAGCGCACTACGAAATGCCGTCATTACATCTCGCATAGGAAAGGTAAGCAATGTGGCGGCATAAGTTCCACCAATAACAATCATCATCCCTGGAACATTTACAAAAGAATCTACACTACCACCAAGAACAATAGCGGAAAAAATAAGCGCAAAACCAGAAAAGATCCCAATAAGAGATGCTATATCCATAAACCCTATGCCCCATAAGACCTGTCAATAGACAGTAAAAATAGATCCAAATAAAAAACAGATCAAAAATATTATTGTATTTAATGCAAGCAATGTTCACATTACATGCATTAATCAACTATTAGAAACTAGATGCTATGAATATAGCTTATATTTATGTTCATTGCTGTACGCAGTAAACATAGATTGATACGGTTTGATGGAGACTCCAGCAAAGACTTTTCTGCTTAAATCATGGCAGCAATAATTCAAATTCATGAGGTGGCACTGGGCGTGAAATTAAATAACCCTGTATCACTTCACAATCATGCGCTTTTAAAAATTCAAATTGCTCTTCGGTTTCAACACCTTCCGCCACTACTTTTAAATTCATACTATGAGCCATAGCAATAACCGCTCTTGCGATTGCGCCATCGCCCTTATTACCCACAATATCTTTCACAAATGATCTATCTATTTTTAATATATCTAATGGAAATTGGTGCAGATAACTGAGCGATGAATAGCCCGTACCAAAATCATCCATTGATAATTTCACCCCTAGTTCTTTTAAATGATGCATCTTATTAATACTGTTTCCTGCATCCTGCATAACAATCGTTTCAGTGATTTCTAAATCAATATTCCCTGGGTCAATTTTATATTTATCTATCAGCGCCTTAATTTGATTGACTAAATCTGCCTGCATAAATTGACGTACTGACAAATTAATACCAACACCTAAATTATGACCTTGAAGATTCCACTGCTGAGTTTGTTTAATTGCATGCTCAATTACATAACGACCCAACGGTTGTATTAAACCCGTTTCTTCAGCCAGTGGTATAAAGCGTATCGGTGGCACCAAACCATATTCTTTGTGTCGCCAACGAACCAGTGCTTCTGAAGCTATAATTTTACGTGTAGTCGCCTCTACTTGTGGCTGGTAAAATAATTCAAGCTCACCATTTTCTAAGGCACTACGTAAATCATTTTCCATGCGCAAACGATCATCAACGCGACGATTCATATCATTTGTATAAAAATGTTCCTGACTGCCACCTAATGCCTTAGCCTTACGCATAGCGGCATTAGCACACTGTATTAAGTTACTCGCATTAACATCATCATCAGGGTACAAGGCCACACCCATACTTAATGAGACAATGACTTTTTGTCCTGCTAAATCAAATGTATTTTCCCTGAGCAATTGATTTAGTTTATTTAATATATCGGTAATTTCTTCGGTAGATGAAGGGCTCTCTAATAAAATAGCAAACTCATTTCCACTTATCCGGGCAACCGTATCACCCTCGTGTACAGCACCCCTTAAAAAACCAGCAAATGCGACCAGTAACTCATTACCAATATCATGTCCTAAGCTTTCATTAATTAACTGGAAACGATCAATATCAATTGCCACAACAGCCACCTGATGACCTGAATGTTCTGCCACTTTTATGGCATGAGTAAGGCGTTCTTTGAATAGCGTTTGATTGGGTAAATCAGTTAACAGGTCATGATATGCTTGATGCAATATCATATCTTCTGCGCGTTTAAGCGCGGTAATATCTTGTATGGTACCTAACACATAACGCGGTTTGTCATCTTCACCCATGATGACTTCACTTTGCTGGTACACATAACGTTCTTTATTATCAACACCCTGCATTCGGTGCTCGATAATAAAACGAGTACCTCGTTCGCGTGCATCCGTAAATGCATAAATAACACGATCACGATCTTCATCGGGAACATAATTAATTAGCTCTTCCAGTGTTAAGCGTTGGTTACGATCTATTCCGAGCATATCTAACACACCGGGAGGAATAGTGAATTCATCGGTTTGTAAATCCCAATCCCAGTACCCTAACATGGCGACTTTTAAGGCATGGTCAACGCGGTGCCGACTTTTTCTTAATTCAAAATCCATTTCACGGGAACGCAATGCATAGCGTACGCGCTGTGAAAATAAACTCCAGTTAATAGGTTTGGTGATAAAATCTGTTGCACCGGCATCAAATGCTTTATCAACTGACACAACATCATCAAGCCCGGTCAACATGATGATAGGTACGGAACGTTCCGGATCCAGCTCACGCATCTCCTGACAAGTTTCAAAACCATTCATAACAGGCATTAAAACATCTAGCAAAACCATGTCCGGTCGATACATACGAAACAGTTCCAAACCTTCGGCACCATTCGGCGCTTCAATCGCATTAAACCCCTGTTTTTGTAATGTCTTCATCAACATACTGCGTATGACGACATCATCATCCACCACTAACAATAGTGGGATTTTTCGTTCCGCAACAAGGAGATTGTTCTTCAAGCCTGACACAGATAGTTTACCTAATGATTCCAGTTATTTTGTTTATGTTTAAGCTTAGTAAAGTCATCACTATTTTGTGAAGCGGCTATTAAAAACAACAACTTTACAAAGCTACATACCGCGTGATAAATCTCGTTTTAAATCGTCAAGATCCTCTAAACCTACTGCTACACGAATTAGTCCATCTGCAATACCCGACTCTTCGCGTTGCTCTGGTGTAAGCCGCCCATGCGTGGTTGTAGCCGGGTGCGTAATGGTTGTTTTAGTATCGCCCAGGTTAGCTGTAATCGAGCAAATTTGTGTGGCATCAATTAATGCCCAACCAGCTTCTTTTCCGCCTTTAAGTTCAAACGACAACAAGCCACCAAAATCCGACTGCTGCGATTTAGCCAGTTCATGTTGCGGATGTGATTCAAGTCCCGGGTAATACACTTTGGCAACCTGTGGCTGCTGTTCCAACCACTGTGCCAACTGCAATGCATTTTGGCTATGTGCTTTCATACGAATCTCAAGTGTTTCCAAACCCTTCAAAAACACCCATGCATTAAATGCACTCATAGTAGGACCCGCACTGCGCAGGAATCCATACACACCGCCGCCAACTATTTCTTCCGTACCCAGTACCGCACCACCCATGCATCTCCCTTGCCCATCCAGGTATTTAGTCGCCGAGTGAATAACAATATCAGCACCTAATTTAATCGGTTGTTGCAAGGCGGGTGTACTCAAGCAGTTGTCTACAGCGAGTAAACAATCATTTGCCCGTGACAACGCAGCCAGGGCTTTAATATCGACCATTTCAGTCAATGGATTAGAGGGTGTTTCCAGAAATAATAAACGCGTATTTTTCTGCAGTGCCTTTTCCCACGCACCCAGATCAGACAGGTCAACAAAGGTTGTTTCAATACCAAACTTGGACAATATATTTGTAAATAAAACCGTTGTTGTACCAAAAATACTACGCGAGGAAACAATATGATCACCGGTTTTCAGCAGGCCTAAACACGTCGATAAAATGGCCGCCATACCAGAAGCCGTCGCCACACTACATTCTGCTCCCTCTAGCCGAGCTAAACGTTGCTCAAAAGTACGCACCGTAGGGTTAGTAAAGCGCGAATAAATATTACCCGGTTGCTCACCAGAGAAACGCGCAGCAGCTTCCGCAGCGGATGAAAATACAAAACTTGATGTAAGAAACATAGCTTCACTATGCTCCTGCTCATGTGTACGTTCCTGACCGGCTCTTACTGCTTGCGTAGCAAATGCCCATTCGGCTTCTAGATCTTCAAAGTCGCTCATTGTTTATTCCTGTATTATTACCCGGCAGCCTTCATCTACCCGGTTAAATAAATCGATCACATCTTGATTACGCATTCTTACGCAACCATGGGAGGCCGGTGTGCCTATTTTTTCTTCTTCTGCTGTGCCATGAATATAAATATAGCGCTGGTAACTATCGATACCTTCACCGTTATTTACACCGGGCTCCATACCCCGTAACCAAAGAATTCGAGAGGTAATGATATCTTCCGGCAATGGCTTATTCTCTGCCTGTAAAACCTCGAGTACACCCTGCGGTACACGCCCTACAAATACTTCATTTATGGCGCAGTCAGCACCAATTTTCTGTGCGATACTATGCTCACCCAGGGGCGTCTTAAAACTGCCATTTTGATTGCCAATACCTAAGCTGGATGTGGACACGGGAAATTCTAACAGAACCTTTTCCTGGTCATCACAACAGTACAGTTTCTGCTGGTTTACTTTTACAATGATATGGCTAATTTGTGACATGACTCAAGCTTATACGAGCGGTTGAACAACACTTATAATTTATACATCTCTATGCTAACACGCATTTATCTGATTACACTTTTTTTCTTAGTATGCCGCCCGGCTTACAGTAACGGCGTGCTATTAAGCGATATAATACCAGCACCAGCGAAGCAGGCCTGCCTGGATATATCTAATAAGCTAGCTAGCGTAAGCTTGCCCGAATGCTCACAACGTAATTTACAAACCTCTCAACATGTTTCATTCAAGCAACGTCCTTTATTAATAAAAGAATATCCACCACTGCTCAATAAAAGAAAACCACAGGCCAAAGTATTACTGCTTGGCGGTATCCACGGAGATGAATATTCATCTGTCACAATTATGTTTAAGTGGATGCGTATTTTAGATAAATATCATAGTGGCTTATTTCATTGGAAAGTTGCCCCACTGGTGAATCCTGACGGTCTTTTACAAAAAAAATCTCAACGCATGAATGCTAATGGCGTCGATTTAAATCGTAACTTTCCAAACAATGGCAAGCCACATGCAAGCCTTGAATACTGGAAACAAAAAGCCTATAGCGACGCAAGACGCTATCCCGGCCCATCCCCCAGCAGTGAGCCTGAAACTCAGTGGATTGTTAAACTGATTAAAGAATTTCAACCCGATGTTATTGTTGCCGTACACGCACCTTTTGGTATCGTCGATTTTGACGGCCCACCCAAACCTCCAGCACAGCTGGGTTCATTGCATTTAAAACTGTTGGGAACCTATCCAGGTTCATTAGGTAACTACGCCGGTTTACAACAACAAATTCCGGTTGTAACGGTTGAATTACCTCACGCTGGAATCATGCCGAATAACCGGGAAGTTAATCATATTTGGAGTGATTTAATTAGATGGTTAAGAAGTCATACTCCACGCAAATAATAATGCGCAGCAAGTAGTGATTTTATAAGGAATTACGTGCCAGCTGCGGTGACGCCGGTGGTGAGATTTCATCTTCAAAAACTATTCTCCATTCACCATCAGACTCTTTATTCCAGTACTGGCGCTTCCAGCTCTGACTAGCGAAATTATCACTGGCATATGACTGCTGAAAAGTAGCCACCATGACATCCTCATTCGGATGTAGCAACAAACTCACATTAGATAAATCAACATGCACAAATGTTTTATGCTTGCTTATACGTCGTTTGTGTTCAGCCCAATGCGACAATGTTTTCTTTCCATTGGTAAAACGTTGCGAGTAGTGACTTAAATAATTCTCCACATTCATGCTTTCCCAATCATTTTTCCACTGTTGATGTATTTGATTTACAAGCTGTTGATGCTCTAACCATTTATCTTCCGATAACCACTGCAGATTTTCACCAATTAGCACAGGCGTATTTTTTAAATCAATATAAGAACCCACCTCAAGCAAATCATCATTAGGCAAAACGACACAACCTTCTGAAGCCAGTGGCGGCCGATTATAGGTTCCACTTCGCGTACCGTGCAACCAGATACCGTGCCCTGTTTTACCGTTCATGCGGTCCCACGCATTAGGGTAATTAATAGGGTACGCACCCGCTCCATACTTATCTTCCAGCTGTGTAGACGAAATATACGACTGAACAAAGTACACACCCATTGGGGTTTTTAAATCGCCTTCATTAACTTTACCCGAACCCGCACGACCCATGGAAACAAAAAAGTCTTCAATCAGCAAAGGCTTAGCTGAACTATTATCAAACACATATAAGCGCGACTTACTTAGATCAATCACCAGTGCATAATTATAGTTATCATCTAGCCTTGCCAAAACAGCCGGGTATTTTTGTTTTATTTGTTTATCTGCAGAAGCCTTATAACGATTTTTTATTTCACTCAGTAAAAGCGCTTTATCGTCGGTGTCTGACAGGCCTAAACCCAGCTGCATGACTGCACCTGTTTTAGCTTTTAATACATCGGCATATACCAGTTGTGCTAATTTGAAATTTGGCCGTTCAACAAGAAGTGCTTGTAACTTTTGTTCTGCTTGACTGAGTTCTGATGTTTGAATGTAGCGCACTGCATCCAGTAATCTTTCTTCAGGGTGAGCGCCCACCGCAGCAGCAATGGCCGAGTAAAGAAAGAAATATATGACGGCTAAATATCTCATGATAATCAATAGTCGATAAAACTTATAAAGTTTTAATTACCCTCTCGGATAATATCTTCCAGTTATTCTGGCCTTTTTGCATATACAACTGCTTTAAAACTTTGTCGCTATAAGCAGGCGAAGTATACTGCTGAACAAACTCAACCAGGGCATAGCTCGTTGAGCCCTCCACAAAAATTCTTAATTCATCAAACGTCACCTGGACACTGACAGCACGCTTAAGTTTAGCTCTACGAATTTTTTTCCATTCAGAAAACACCTGACGTTTATCACCTGGCACAAAACTGTCTGAATAAGATTGCATATAATGATCAAAGTCACCCTGCGACCATGCGCGAGCCCAATCTAGCAGTTGTTCTTTAATACGACCGACCACTGTTTCATTTAAATCTTTTTGAACGGCTGTCGCTTCAATAAAAACTGGTTTTTCTACAATGACTTCAACTTTTTTCTCGACAATTTTTTCAACGGTTTTTACTGGCTGATAAATATGTTCAATAAAGTCCATTTCCGGTAACGCAGAAACTTGTTGTGAGCCTAAGGCTTTTCCGTAGGCTTGCGCCGCCAAAAAATCATATAGCTGGGTTCTATTTTTTTGTGCAATACGGTAGCTAGGCGAGCTCACAACCGCTTCCTCTAACATTAATCTGGCTTCATCCAGGCGATTAGTTTTTAACAGCAGAATGGCCAGATTATTTTTAGGCTCTGGCCACTCCTTATTTCGCTTAAGTAAATCTCTATAAATAGATTCTGCCGCAGGCCATTGTTGCTGCACAGACAACTCAAGCGCCTGCGCAAATAACAATTTATCCTGATCTTCAATTGAAGCCGCTGCAGGCGTATCCGTTACAATGGCGTGCACAGTGCATGGCATTAAAAGCAACGCTGCTAATAAGCCACAAACATAACGCTGTATATTTTTATAATTCATATAACGTATAAATCAATATTAAATTAAACCTATCGACTACTGGTTACTATACAAGTCTATTCCAGCCAGATTATCTAAATGCTCACTTTTAGCCTTTGCCTTATCAGAGCGCCGCTGATCTATACGATCTAAATAGGCCTTATCTATATCACCTGTCACATATTCACCGTTAAAGCAGGAGCTATCAAAGTGACGAATTTTATCATTACCTAATTGTACGGCCTGAATTAAATCATCAAGGTCTTGATAGATGAGCCAATCGGCACCTATTTCTTTAGTGATTTCACTTATGCTACGATTATCAGCCACAAACTCTTTGGGTGATGGCATATCAATACCATACACATTCGGGTAGCGGACTGGGGGCGCTGCGGATGCCATATATACATTTTTAGCACCGGCCTCTCGCGCCATTTGAATAATCTGCTTTGATGTTGTACCACGCACTATAGAGTCATCAACCAATAATACATTTTTATCTTTAAATTCAAGATCAATTGCATTTAACTTTTGGCGAACCGATTTTTTACGCTGGGTTTGACCCGGCATAATAAAGGTACGACCAATGTAGCGGTTTTTAATAAAACCTTCGCGGTACTTAACATTTAAGTGATAGGCTACCTCTAAGGCAGAGGTGCGACTGGTATCTGGAATGGGGATAACCACATCGATATCATGGTCTGGCCTTTCTTTTAGTATTTTCTGCACCAGAGTCGTACCCATGCGCAAACGCGCTTTGTACACTGAAATGTCATCAATAATTGAATCTGGGCGGGCAAAGTACACATACTCAAAAATGCATGGCATATTTTGAGGATTTTCTGCACATTGCTGAGTCGACATATTGCCATCCATATCAATATAAATCGCTTCACCCGGTTTCAGGTCGCGCTCTAAGGTAAAACCTAGTGCATGTAGGGCGACGCTCTCGGATGCCACCATATACTCAACGCCGTCTTCTGTCTCACGCTTGCCGTAACAAGCCGGACGAATACCATGTGGGTCACGAAATGCCAGCACGCCTTTGCCGACAAGAATAGAAACAACGGCATAACCACCTCGGCAGCGTTTATGCACGGCTGACACAGCCGCAAATATATCTTCAGCGCTTACCTTAAGTTTTTTTAATGCCTGCAACTCATGTGCAAAAATATTTAACAGAACCTCTGAATCAGATTCCGTATTTATATGGCGTAAATCGTCTTTATATAATTGCGCTTTTAATTCATCGGAATTGGTTAAATTACCGTTATGCGCCAGGGCAATACCGTAGGGAGAGTTCACATAAAATGGCTGCGCTTCAGCGGCAGTAGAACAACCAGCCGTAGGGTAACGCACATGCCCAATACCCATGTTGCCCTTTAGTTGAGACATGCTGTCTACACCGAACACATCACTTACTAGCCCATTGTTTTTACGCAGGTGAAATTTATTACCTTCACTGGTAACTATACCCGCTGCGTCCTGCCCACGATGCTGCAATAACGTTAACGCATCGTATAACAACTGATTAACAGAACTTCGGCCAACAATACCGACTATACCGCACATAAATACCTCAACAAATCTACAATAGATTTAAGCTTAATAAGAAAAATACTTTGCAACATCATCAGGCAAATAAGCTTGCAGCCACATTGCTAATGATTCAAAACGTTCGATTAACAGGGATGATTGCCACCAGTCATAACTAGGCGCATTAGTGAGGCCCGCGACAAAAACCAGCGCAATCACCACGACCAAACCAAGCGATAAGCCAATAACCATACCCAGTACGCGATCCAGGCCACTTAAGCCTGTTTTACTAACAAATTGGCGCACCAGAAAACTAACCAGGGCACCGACCATTAAAGTGAGTATAAACAATATGCCCATGGCCGCCGCCAGACGCATTGGAGGCGATTCTATAGTGGTCAATAAAGATGATGCTAAATTGGGCGCAAACCCGAATGAGATAGTGCTGGCGGCAATCCACGTACCCAGTGCAATGGTAATTTTGACAAATCCCCAGATTAAACCCAGCACCAATAAAACAGCAATTATGGTCACAATTCCAAAATCAACGAGGGTCATTTAAGACTCCAGCATATAAAGGCGCAATGATACCAAATTGGGCCTGAAGCTACAGCACAATCTACACTGAATTGTGTTTTATATGGGGCATTACGGATGATGCACCACCATACCCTTAATTTGTTCTTTCTGGAGAATGGTATCGCGCAATGTTTCGAGATGCTGCTGATCTAGCTCTGGCCCAATGCGTACACGATAACTGATGTTACCCGACTTTTTCGAAACATCCACATAACTCGCATAACCCTTGGCTCTAAGCTTGTCTCTCATCAGCTCAGCATTCTTTTCCTGCTCATAACTACCGACCTGAAGCGCCCAGGCATGGATAGTTGATTCAGTGGATTTGATTTTTTTATTAATTGTAGCCGATGAGTTACCGCTGGCCATATACTCTGATATAGGCTTAAGCTCTGGCTTCTCAGGAATGCTTACATCCTTGCTATAGCGCGATTTATGCCCTGCACCATCTAGCCATTCAGGCACCAGGATCACCAAAAAGGCCGCTAGAACGATTGCTCCAATTAACCTTTTTCTTAGTTTTTTATCCAATCTGATTAGTCCAAAGCTTGCTAGCTATTCGCTGTTTTCATTAAAAAAAGTGATGGCTTCAGCCACCGTATAAAATGATCCAAACACAATAATACGATCGTTGCTGGCGGCGACAGCTAACGCTTGTGCACACGCATCTGCCACCGATTCACAGTCACTAAGTCTAACATCTGCATCTATTCCCCGCACCGCCTGAGATATGTTTTTTGCATTCATTCCACGGGGTACACTCAAGCCTGCACCAAACCATGCATCTACTGCGGGTCGCATTACGGCGATTACTTCATCTACCGCCTTATCCCCTAACATAGCAATCACCGCAAGTGTTTTACCTGCAATGGGCTGATCACTTAATAACTCGGCCAGTTTGCTCGCCGATTGCTCATTGTGCGCCACATCCACAATCACCGTAGGCTGCTCATGCAGTTGTTGATAACGACCTGATAGCTTCGCGTTCTGTAGCCCCAATTTGATGTGCTTGTCTTGAATCCGTTGTGTATTGTTGGCCGCTAGCAGTTTTAATGACTTAATGGCCATAATCGCCGCTGCCGCGTTTTGCATTTGAAAACCACCTTGCAAGCTGGGCAGCGGTAAATCATCGAGATGTATATTACTTGCCTTGAGCTGCCAGGTATTATTGGCGAGCGGCTGATATGCATAATCCTGTCCTAAGCACAGCAACGGTACATTCAATGCCTGTGCATGACTCAACAATGAAGCCGGCGGATTAAGCAGACTAACCACCGATGGCTTATGCGAGCGCATAATGCCGGCTTTTTCTTTTGCTATAAGTTCTACGTTATCGCCCAACCAGTCCACATGGTCAATATCTATGCTGGTGATAACCGATACGTCCGCATCAATGGCGTTCACCGCGTCCAGGCGCCCACCCAGGCCGACTTCCAACACGGCGACGTCAACATTATATTTTTGAAAAATTACCAGTGACGCGAGTGTGCCAAATTCAAAATAAGTCAATGGAATATCGGCTCTAGCCTGATCTATGACATCAAAGGCTGCGCATAATTCTTCATCTGAGACACATTGATTATTGACACGAATGCGTTCGTTATAGGTAAATAAGTGAGGAGAGGTATAACAACCAACCGATAGCTCAGCTTGATGCAATATTGATTCTATAAAGGCAACTGTTGAGCCTTTACCATTGGTACCTGCAACGGTAATAACCGGGCAAAAAAAATCAGTAGAGAAATTAAGTGATCCAAGAACACGAGAGACACGATCAAGGCCTAGATCAATGGCTTTAGGATTTAAGCCTTCTTGCCAGTTCAACCATTCAGCGAGCGTATTAAATCGCATTTAGTTTAAGCCGTTAATGAAATTGAAACCGAAAATCAAAGCGCTGAACTCAACAAACTCAACTGTTTGATTTATTTTTATGCCGCAGGTTTGTTCTGCATCATACTGAGTAAATTCGCCAATTTATCTCGCATATCACGACGATCAACGATCATATCAATTGCGCCGTGTTCTAATAAAAATTCACTGCGCTGAAAACCTTCAGGTAAAGTTTCACGTACCGTTTGCTCTATAACACGCGGGCCAGCAAAACCAATTAATGCCTTGGGTTCACCAATATTAATATCACCTAACATCGCTAAACTGGCAGATACACCGCCCATAGTAGGATCCGTCATTACCGAGATAAACGGCAAACCACGCACTGACATTTTTTGTAATACCGCCGATGTTTTAGCCATCTGCATTAGAGAGAACAAAGATTCCTGCATTCGCGCACCACCGGATGCTGAAAAACACACCAATGGAATATCATTCGCCAGTGCGATGTTAGCCGCACGCACAAATTTCTCGCCTACGACAGACCCCATGGATCCACCCATGTATTTAAATTCAAAGGCGACGGCAACTAAGGGAATGCTTTTTACCTGCCCCTTCATTGCCACCAGAACATCATTTTCACCGGTCGCTTTTTGTGCGCCGCTAATACGGTCTTTATATTTTTTACTGTCTTTAAACTTTAAAATATCAATCGGCTTTAAATTAGCTGCAATTTCTTCACGCGGCTCCGCATCTAAAAAACTTTCTAAACGTTTGCGCGCACCCATACGCATATGATGATGACACTTTGGGCAAACCTCGTAGTTACGCTCTAATTCAGCACGGTATAATACAGCACTACATGCGTTACATTTAGTCCACAATCCCTCAGGAACAGAACCTTTTTCACCCGCGTCCGTACGAATACGTGAAGGCATTAATTTTTCAAACCAGTTCATATCTCTAAACCTTATCTTAAGCTGTAAGTACTTTTACTTAGTTAAATATTGCTCATTTATCCATGGCTTGACGCATGGAAGATAAAAGCCCACAAACTTCTTTGGAAATTTTTTCAGGGTCATCTGCATTTTCTGCAACGCGCTTAACAATCGCACTACCCACTACTACCGCATCAGCGACTGCGGCAACTTGTGCCGCAGTCGCCGCATCGCTGATACCAAAGCCAACACCCACTGGAATGGATGTATGGCCACGAATTTGTTTAACCTTTTGCACGACGGCATCAACATCTAGATTGGCTGCGCCGGTAACACCTTTTAGTGATACGTAATATACAAAGCCACTGGCTTGATCACATATCAATTGCATACGCTCATCTGTCGTTGTAGGTGCCAGCAAAAAGATCATATCTAATTGCCTTGCCTTTAAAGCTGTAACTAAATCGGCACCTTCTTCGGGCGGCAAATCAACCAACAATAAACCATCAACACCCGCAGCAGATGCAGACTCTGCAAAGACGTCATAGCCCATCACCTCGACAGGGTTTGCATAACCCATTAAGACGATCGGTGTGTGATTATTTTTAGTGCGAAATTCTGCCACCATACCCAGCACATCTCTCAAGCTTACATTATGCTCAAGTGCGCGTTCACATGCCGCTTGTATAACAGGGCCTTCGGCCATAGGGTCTGAAAAAGGCACGCCTAACTCTAGTATGCTAGCACCAGCAGTCACCATATCGTGCATTAAATTCACAGTAACCGATGGATGCGGATCACCCGCCGTAATAAAAGGAATCAATGCCGTTTTACTGTCTGCTTTTAAGGATGTAAACGTTGTGCTTAAACGACTCACAATTCAATACCTTCTAAATCTGCAATCGTGTTGATATCTTTATCACCACGACCGGATAAGTTCACAATAATGATTTTATCTTTATCCATTGTCGGTGCCAGCTTCTCTGCAAAAGCTAAGGCATGACTCGACTCTAACGCAGGAATAATACCTTCAGTTCGTGTTAACTTATGAAAAGCCGCCAGCGCTTCTTTATCGGTTACGCTATCGTACTTTGCCCGACCTGTGTCTTTTAACCAGGCATGTTCGGGGCCCACACCGGGGTAATCTAAACCCGCAGATATACAATGCGTTTCAATAATCTGTCCGTTATCATCTTCCATCAGGTAAGTACGATTACCGTGCAGTACGCCGGGCTTACCTGCGCATAAAGGTGCAGCATTATTTGGCGTATCCACACCATCACCACCACCTTCAACACCGTAAATTTCGACTGACTCATCACCCAGAAACGGATGGAATAGACCAATCGCATTTGAACCGCCACCCACACAGGCAACTAATGCATCCGGTAGACGACCGGCTTGTTCGAGTATTTGACGCTTTGCTTCACGACCAATGATCGTTTGAAAATCACGTACCATCGCTGGGTATGGATGAGGACCTGCCACCGTACCAATAATATAAAACGTATCGTCTATATTGGTCACCCAATCACGCATCGCTTCGTTCAATGCATCTTTTAATGTTTTAGAACCCGATGTTACCGGCACCACTTTTGCACCCAATAACTTCATCCGATATACATTCGGTGCCTGACGCTTAACATCTTCTGCACCCATATATACAACGCACTCCATACCAAAGCGTGCGGCAACTGTGGCCGATGCCACACCATGCTGTCCAGCACCGGTTTCAGCAATAATGCGTTTTTTGCCCATACGTTTAGCTAGCAGAGCCTGGCCAATCGTATTATTAATTTTATGCGCGCCAGTGTGATTAAGATCTTCACGCTTCAAATAAATTTGTGCACCACCTAACTCATTAGACCAACGCTCAGCGTGATACAAAGGACTGGGGCGACCCACATAATGCGCCAGATCACGATCAAACTCAGCCTGAAAGTCGGCATCATCTTTGAATTTTTCATAGGCCTGACGCAGCTCTTCAATGGGTTCCATCAAGGTTTCTGCAACAAATTTGCCGCCATAAACACCGAAGTGCCCGCGCTCATCTGGCATTGAATAATAATCTTTACCGCTGTCTTCGCTCATGACTCTTTACTCACAATCAACCCGTTTAATTTCCTGCATTAAACGCGTCATTAAATTAATATCTTTTATACCGGGGGCCGATTCAACTCCCGAGCTCAAATCTACAGCATACGGCCTAACTTGCTGTATTGCCTGTGCCACATTATCTGAATTTAAACCCCCGGCCAAAATAATGTTTCGCCTTAACTCTTCAGGGATAGATAACCAGTCAAACGTTTCACCCGTACCCCCTGCCGCACCATGCACATGACTATCTAGCAAAACACTACGCGCTGATGCATATGATTCCACCAGCTCAACAACATTATCTTCGCCACTTACGCCTAACGCTTTGATATAAGGCTTAGCAAATGATTCACAAAAATTAACGGTTTCTGTTCCGTGAAACTGCAATAAATCAATCTTTACGTTCGCTATAACCTGTCGAACCAGTTCATCATCAGGATTTAAAAAGAGCGCAACCGCAGTCACAAAACCAGGCAGCGCATCACATATGCTTCTCGCCTGATCTATAGAGACACTACGCGGGCTTTTCGCGTAAAACACCAGACCAATCGCATCAACGCCTAACTGGGCTGCAGACACAGCATCTTCAGGTCGAGTTATACCGCAGATTTTTACGCGTGTTCTTGATTTCAAAACAAAATTCAGTCTTAAGGACCCAGAGAGAAAAGCATTTTAACAGAAAATAGCCGCAAGTTTATGAAACTTATTTAACTAAACAACGAATATTTACCAACTCTACAGACTCAGTTCCAGCCATAAAAAACCTCGCAATGCGAGGCTTTAAAAACAATCAAGATTATTACTTTCTATTTCTGCTGTTTCCTAACAGAGAAGGTATAAAGCGATAGCAGCTCAGTACCAAATAGCCATACAACCGCTGGTGCATGCTGCGATATATGCATTGCATCATTGGCACCAAATGGAATATCACTTAAAGCAGAGTAGCTACCAGTAGCTATATAATACAAATCGCCATGCACTAAGCGGTGACTTAAAAGGCCATCAAATGAACCTGATTCAAATAGTCGACAACTTATTCACTCTCATTACACAAAACCAGGCAAATAGATTGGCTTCGCCACACCAGTAGCATCGGGATAGGTCACTTTCACCATATACAGACCATCAGCAGCTGCTGTAGGCCCTGCCAAATTCCGGTCTTTAATTGCTAGTAACTCAGACACCCATTCAATCGGTTGCTCACCGGCGCCAACCATAAGCAATGTACCTACAATATTACGTACCATATGATGTAGAAATGCATTCGCTTCTATATCAACATAAATAAAGTCATCAACTCTGGTGACTTTTACCCAGTGCACATGACGCATTGCATGATTGGCCTGACAGGCCGCTGAACGAAAAGAAGAAAAGTCCTGTTCTCCCGTTAATAACTGAGCCGCTTGATGCATCTTATCTGCATCCAGAGACCCATGCTTACAGGTTACCTTTTTGCTCAATACCGCAGATCTTGAATCGCGATTGAGTATAATATAACGATACTGCCTGGCGGTTGCACTAAAACGCGCACTAAATTCATCATCAACTTCCACCGACCAAAGCGAAGAAATATCATTGGGTAAATGCGCATTAACACCCATCACCCAGGCCCTTTCTGGACGATGGGATGTACAATCAAAATGCACTACCTGGCCTGTAGCATGCACACCCGTATCCGTGCGGCCTGCGCACACCACCTGCACTTTTTCATTTGCGACGACAGATAAGGCGGTCTCTACACACTCTTGTACTGTACGTGTACCATCTTTTTGCATTTGCCAGCCAGAAAACTGGCTACCATCATACTCAATACCTAATGCTATGCGCATTATCCAAATTCCACCCAAAAATCACTTATATAGAAGGCTATTGTTAACATATATTGAGTTAACAATAAGCCACTTGATTTAATCTTATAAAACAAAACGGCATCAGTACAAGACCGATGCCATTTTAGTACTGCGTAATTGTCAGCGTCTAGCCAGCTTGTTGCAACAAAGATTCAGCCTCCTGCTGCTGTTCCTCAGTACCTTCAGCTTTAACTTCTTGCAATATGCTGCGTGCACCTTCGTGATCACCCATATCAATGTAAGCTTTTGCCAAATCCAGTTTGGTACCCACTTCATCAAGGTCTTCAGATAACTCTGAAATATCAAAGTCTGCATCATCAGAAACATCTACATTATCCGTTGCTGTCTCTAGCTCAGCGATATCCACAGATTCATCTATGCTCAGATCACTATCAAGATCTAACTCTGAATCATCCAGATTGATTTCACCTAAATCATCGCTCAGGCTATCACCTAAATCATCGCTGAAATCCATTTCCATAGATTCATCACCAACCAGTGATTCATCTAAATCAGCAGCTAATTCAGACTCATCAAGATCCGCACCTAAATCCAAATCGGCACTCAAATCAAGATCAGCTACTTCGTCGCCAATAGCATCTAAATTAGTTTCTTCTTCTGCTTCTTCAAAACCTAAATCTGATGCTGCAAAATCAAGCGAGAAGTCTTCATCAATATCAAGATCATCCATCTCATCTTCAGCTGACACCTCATCGATCACAGACTCATTGTCGGATGAATCAGTCAGCTCGCCTAAATCAAACTCAAGAGAAGCGGCTTCATTATCAGAAGATAAATCGCCTACGGGCTCTTCAATTTCATTCGTAATATCCGCAAGGCCACCAGCAAGGTCTAATTCAGCGGCATCTGACAATTCAAATGACTCAGCCGCATCACCTAAACCCAGATCATCACTCAAATCATCCGCTAGAGCTTCAACTTCTGTTGTTGCACCCAGGTCTAAACCTAAATCAGCACCAGGATCTGCCGCTGAATCATCTTCATTAGCGTCCAATTCCACATCAGTGGTTTCTGGTTTTTCAGGTATTAGGGCATCGGCATCAAAACCACTAATAGCGTCACCCGCGCCAAAGAATAGATCACTACCAGGGCATAGCTCAGCGCCCATTGTAGAGACACGACCCCAATATAACTCATCATCGCCTTTACGCGACTGGGCCTGGGCGGCTATTTGCTCAAATGCCGTCGCATCTTTAGCGGCGAAGTATGTTTCCAGTAACTTCATCCGGTAGTCATCACGCTCCGGATCTTGATCAATAGCATTCTTTAACAAATCTTCCGCTTGCTGATAAATACCATAAGCAATATAAACATCCGCCTCTGCCAAAACATCATCTTGCTGATCACCCGCCACAGGCTCATCATCAACATCATTCAGGCTAAATACGGTATCTTCTAGACTATCTTCATCCATTGCAGGCACATCAATTTGAGTGTCCTGCATACTCAAATCATCGGCAGAAGACGACATATCCAAGGCTTCAGTTTGCACTGTTGCATCGTCCATATCTGACAATTCATCTACCACATCGTCTGCTGCAAACTCATTTTGTGACTCTGCTTTCCCAGCCCTTAAGCGCTTTAACAATAAAGCAATTAACAACAGAACAAATGCCAAACCACCGCCAATCATGCCCAGTGACTTTGGATCATTCATCAAATTTTCAAAGAAACCCTTAGGCTTTGGCTGTGCAAAAGCGGGTGGTTCAATAACTTGAGCCGTATCAGTGACATCGTTAGCGTCTGATGCCTCGCTATCCGCTAGCGTCTCCAGCTCATCTACAAACACTGCATCTTCTTTTACTACAGCCCCTGCATCATCTGTTTCAGTCTCAACAGCAAGCTCTTCAGTCACTGCTGCTTTTTCTTCTACAGTATCAGTTTCAGTTGGCGCTTTTTGTGCAACAATGCCTTCAACAGTTTCTTCAGCCACTGGCTGCTGAGTTGTTTCAGCTTGTTGCTGTAGATCTTGTTGTAGCCTGGCTAATTCACCATCATCCATCTGGATAACACTTTTAACCTTCTGCTCCAAATCAGATAACCGCGTACGCAGGCCCTCTTTTTCAACACGCTCAGACTCAAGCTGCTCTCTTGCCATTGCGAGTTCTTGCTTAAGACGCCTCACTTCTGAATCAGGGTCCTGATTCGCACCCGCATGCTCACTACCATCAGCCTTACTCGCACCAACAATAGATAAATGACCTGCAGCAGCATCTGCTACAGTTTCAGCCGATGGCGCCTGCGCCTCCATTGATGAAGCGGGTGCCTGGCCCAATGCATTCTGGCTATATTCACGCCATAAGGCGGCATGCTCCCTGGCCTGTGCAATCGCTTGTTGACGATCTAGCTGAGTCGCTTCATTACGCTCTGGTATACGCAGAATATAGCCACGCTTTACACCATTAATATTTTCATTAATAAAGGCTTCAGGGTTTTTACGCACCAACGCCAGCATCATCTGTTCAACACTTACCGAACTATCAGGACGCATGCGATTAGCTATGCTCCATAAGGTATCTGTTTGTTTTACGCGGTATTGACTTACAGCAGGAGCGCTAGCCTTAGACGTCGGCGCTGCCATGCCAGATTGAGGCGCGTTATAAGTCATACTACGCCCGGAATCCGAACTAATCGTGCCAGATTGCGCCGTTGAATACGTTTGCTGACTACTTGGCTGGCCACCTTGCTGCTGTGGAGCTACCGACTGTGTCTGCGCTCGAACATCAGCCGGATCAATAAAAGGATGCGCTTCCTCCGATGAAACAGAAGCAGTACCTGTTGAAGTATTGTAAACAGGGGGATCTAGTAGCAAGGTATATTCACGTAACAAATGCCCCTGCGGCCAGTCAATTTCTAGCAAAAAGCTTATAAATGGTTCGCGAATAGCCGTCTTGGTAAATACCTTAACAAAGGGCTTGCCTTCTTTTTCAACGATTTTAAATTTAAGCTGCTGCAGAAGATAAGGACGATCAATGCCCGCGCGATTAAATGCGTCTCGATTCGCCAGTTGAACAATCATCTGGTTCGCGTCATCAGACGATGCGGATAATACTTCTATTTCCGCACTCAGCTCCTGATTAAGTGCCGAATGTAGTTCTATCTCACCCAACCCCAATGTATAGCCGCGTGCTGGCAATAAGGCCGCCATCACGGCAAGGCTCAGTGTTAATTTGCGCACAAGTAGTCCCCTCACTCGATCCTGTAAATTTCTATTTATTAACTATATCTAGTACAAATTTAGGCGAAAGAAACATACATTTCCACCCGAATGCTAAGAATGAACTTTAGCATGTAGGTGTAACTATAGATTATAAATAGTCTTTTATCAAAATCTCTGCGATCTGAATGCTATTTAATGCAGCACCTTTTCTCACATTATCTGACACAACCCACATATTTATCCCCCTTTCGTGGGATATATCTTCGCGAATTCGACCGACATAGGTCGGATCATTGGTTGCGCCTTCGGTTACAGCGGTTGGATAGCCACCGTCTTCACGGGTATCCATCACCTGCACACCCGGTGCTTTTTCTAATAGTTCTCTACAGGCCTGTGCCGTCAGTTTTTCTTTGGTCTCTATATGAAGCGCTTCTGAGTGACCATAAAATACCGGCACACGAACAGCGGTTGGGTTTACCTGAATACTCTCATCTTCCATGATCTTCTTAGTCTCCCAGACCATCTTCATCTCTTCTTTTGTATAGCCATTGTCCATGAACACATCAATTTGCGGCAACACATTGAATGCAATTTGCTTGGGATACACTTCTGGTTCAACAGGCAAACCATTGAGTAAACGCGCTGTCTGGCTCGCCAATTCTGAAATAGCCTCTTTACCGGTACCCGAAACCGCCTGGTAAGTGCATACATTGATTCGTGAAATACCCACCGCATCCTGAATCGGTTTTAAAGCCACTAACATCTGAATCGTTGAACAGTTAGGGTTAGCAATAATGCCCTTAGTTTTATAATTCGCAATCGCATGCGGGTTAACTTCTGGCACTACTAGAGGTATATCGTCCACATAGCGGAACTCTGAGGTATTATCTATCACCACACAGCCAGCCGCCGCCGCTTTAGGAGCGAACTCGGCCGAAATTGAGCCACCCGCAGAAAATAGACCAATCTGTACTTTAGAAAAATCAAAGTCCGCCAGATTTTCAACCGTCAGCCTCTTATCACCAAACTCAACTTTTTTACCCGCTGAACGCTCTGATGCCAATGCATAAACTTTACCCACGGGAAATTTACGCTCAGCCAGAATAGACAGCATTGTTTCACCCACTGCACCGGTTGCACCGACTACTGCTACATCGTATGTTTTACTCATGACCTTACCTTTTAAATTCTTTTTTATACTTTAACTTGAAGCTTTTAAATTCTGCTGCTACTTTAATTTTTTAGTGCTTCAAGCACTGCGTCGCCCATCGCCGCTGTCCCCACTTCGGTACAACCTGCAGACATAATATCTGGCGTGCGTAAACCCTTATCTAATACTTTACCCACCGCATCATCTATACGCTGTGCAAGCGCTGCATTGTTTAAGCTATAACGCAGCATCATCGAAACAGATAAAATCGTCGCCAGTGGATTAGCAATACCCTGGCCTGCAATATCCGGTGCTGAACCATGAATCGGTTCATACATGCCACGACCGTTCGCATCTAATGAAGCAGAAGGCAACATACCAATTGAACCAGTTAACATTGCTGCACAATCCGATAAAACATCGCCAAACAAATTACTCGTTACCATCACATCAAACTGTTTTGGCCACTTCACCAATTGCATTGCCGCGTTATCCACATACATATGGCTTAACTCAACTTCAGGGTAATCTTTCGCGACGCGCTCCATGACTTCACGCCACAACTCAGACACTTCCAGCACATTGGCTTTGTCAACCGAACACACACGCTTATCACGCTTCATTGCTATTTCAAATGCCGAACGACCAATGCGTTCTATTTCACTTTCTTTGTAACCGGCGGTGTTATACGCATAGCGCTCGCCGTCTTTTTCGGTAATTTCACGTGGCTGACCAAAATAAATACCGCCGGTTAGTTCACGCACTATCATAATGTCTAACCCAGATACAATCTCCGGCTTCAAAGAAGAGGCATCGGCCAACTGCGGATAAAGAATCGCAGGGCGTAAGTTAGAAAATAATTGCAACTCAGAACGCAACCCTAATAAACCTTTTTCAGGCCGCTTATCACGTGGCAACGATTCATACTGCGGGCCACCCACAGCACCTAGTAAAATAGCATCTGAGTTTTTGCACAGCTCTAATGTTGTCGTCGGCAATGGATCACCTGCCGCATCATAACCCGCACCGCCAACAGGTGCTTCAGTTAGTTCAACATCTAGTACACCATCAGCTTTTAAAAAATTGATTACTTTAACTGCTTCGGCAACGATTTCTTTGCCGATGCCATCACCGGGTAATACTGCTATTTTTTGTGTCATATTTACGCCTTCTTTGACATGAAACCTGCGTGGTTCCCTATCCATTTTTTAATTTAAATTAAACAACCAGGGAGCTGTTTGTTTAATTTTTTCTTCGTATTTTTTAATTTCTTCGGCATGCTGCAAGGTCAGGCCAATATCATCTAATCCATTCAACAAGCAATGTTTTCTAAATGCTTCAACTTCAAACATATATTCATCACCATCTTCAGTGATTACTTTTTGCGTAAGCAAATCGACTGTTAGTTCATATCCCTTTTTAGCCGCTATCTTTCTAAATAAGTCTTCAACAATCTCTGCATCTAGCACAATCGGCAACAGGCCATTTTTAAAACTATTGTTAAAAAAGATATCCGCAAAACTCGGCGCAATAACTGCACGAAAACCAAAATCTTCCAATGCCCAAACCGCATGTTCACGAGATGAGCCACAACCAAAATTTTTACGTGCGATTAAAATTTTCGCCTTATCGTATGGCGACTGATTTAAAATAAAATCAGGATTAATACGACGTGTGGTGTTATCAATATCTGCCGCACCCGCATCCAGATAACGCCAGTCATCAAAGGCATTTGGTCCAAAACCAGAACGCTTAATTGATTTTAAATATTGCTTGGGAATAATTGCATCGGTATCAACATTGGGTCGATCCATGGGCGCAACTATGCCCGTCACTTTTGTAAATTTTTCCATAGGTATTCTCTAATTTGTTACAAGATTAATGCAATGACATTAGTCTTGAATATCTTTGCCTATTTTTTCGATATCTTTACCCATACCGTCCCACGTGCTTGCACACCCTGCAATAGATAAAAAGCCTACGAACACAGCACTAACTAAAAGAGCATTAATAATTTTTTTCATCGTTCTGTTTCCTTAAAAGTTTCTTACATCAACAAAGTGTCCGGCAATTGCAGCTGCCGCCGCCATACCTGGACTTACCAAATGAGTACGCCCGCCTGAACCCTGGCGACCTTCAAAGTTTCGATTGGAAGTAGAGGCGCAGCGCTCTTCTGGTTCTAATCGATCAGCGTTCATCGCTAAACACATTGAGCAGCCTGGCTCACGCCATTCAAAACCTGCCTCTAAAAATATTTTATCCAGGCCCTGCTTTTCAGCTTGCTGCTTAATCAAACCCGAACCCGGCACAATCATCGCCAGTTTTACATTATCCGCTACTTTACGGCCTTTAATTACATCAGCCGCTTGCTGTAAATCTTCCAGACGAGAGTTGGTGCATGAACCAATAAATACTTTGTCGATTAAAATTTCATTAATCGGTGTACCGGCGGTTAAGCCCATATAGTTCAAAGCCTTTTGCATACCATCGGCTTTTACCGCATCCGATTCTGCAGCGGGATTTGGCACTTCCATATCCACTGACACCACCATTTCAGGTGAAGTTCCCCAGGTAACTTGCGGCTTTATGTCTTCCGCTTTAAGGCTGATTTCATGTTCAAAAAAGGCACCGTCATCACTGTGCAATTCTAACCACGCAGTAACGGCCAACTCCCATTGCTCACCTTTTGGTGCATAAGGTCGACCTTCAACATAATCGATAGTGGTTTGATCGACTGCAACCATGCCAACACGTGCACCGGCTTCAATCGCCATGTTACAAATCGTCATACGGCCATCCATGGATAAATCACGAATTGCAGAACCCGCAAATTCCATTGCGTAGCCCGTGCCACCGGCTGTACCAATTTCACCAATCACCGCCAATACAACGTCTTTTGCAGTTACACCCGCAGCCAACTTACCGTCTACATTGACGCGCATATTGCGCATGCGTTTTTGTAGCAAACATTGGGTAGCTAATACGTGCTCAACTTCGGAAGTACCTATACCAAACGCCAGAGAACCAAAGGCACCATGGGTTGCCGTATGTGAGTCACCACACACCAGGGTCATTCCCGGCAGAGTCGCACCCTGTTCTGGCCCAATCACATGCACGATGCCCTGGCGAATATCATTCATACCAAACTGCGTAATACCAAATTCCTTGGTGTTCTTATCTAGCGTTTCAACCTGTAAACGTGACACAGGATCAGCGATACCCCTGGCGCGTTCTACCGCATCTGTTGGTACATTGTGATCGGGCACTGCCAGGGCCGCATCTGCACGCCAGGGCTTACGGTTTGCCAGGCGCAAACCTTCAAATGCCTGAGGGGATGTCACTTCATGCACCAAATGGCGATCGATATAAAGCAAAGCCGTGCCATCATCTTCGCTGCGCACAATGTGCGAATCAAATAATTTATCGTATAAGGTTTTACCGGCCATTCTCTTAACTCCTGCTATGAAACGCTAGTTATCCGCTTCAGGGCTTATTCTTTCAAGCTGTGCATTCTATGCGCACATAAAACATAAAACAAATTCATCTTTTTCATATAAACTATTCCTAATTGGAATACATAACCATATAAGGCCTATCCGCGTGGATATTCAAAATTTATCAGCCTTCATCGCAGTCAGTGATACCGGCTCTTTTTCCAGAGCAGCCGAGCGATTATTTATTACACAGCCTGCGGTTAGTAAACGCATTTCTTCTCTGGAGTCTGAACTCAACACACTCCTGTTCGATCGCATCGGAAAAAAGGTACTGCTTACCGAGGCAGGTCATGCACTATTACCCAGTGCACAACGTATTTTAGCTGAACTAGATGAAAGCAAACGCGCCATTGGTAACTTAAGCGATAAAGTCAGTGGACACCTGAAAATCGCTACCAGCCATCATATTGGCCTGCATCGGCTACCCCCTGTATTACGCGCTTTCACTACCGACTTCCCAGAAGTTGACCTTGATATCCGTTTTATGGATTCAGAAGAGGCCTGCAATTCCGTACTCAAAGGCGAAGTTGAACTGGCTATTGCCACTCTGCCCGAACACGAATGGAAGCACCTGCACCACCAAATCATCTGGCATGATCCACTCGACATAGTGATTAGCTCACAACACCCCAATGCTCACACAGCAAAACTCAGCATTAGTCAGTTACGCAAACTGCCTGCTATTTTGCCCGCTAAAAACACCTTCACTCGATTACTACTGGAACAGGCCTTAGGTTTGAATGAACAGAATCTAAATATCGCAATGGAAACCAATTATCTGGAGACCATAAAAATGATGGTGTCGATTGGCCTGGGCTGGAGCGTGTTGCCGGTTTCTATGTTATCCAATGATATTGTAAGAATGGATATAGAGGGTGTTAAATTTGAACGTTTACTTGGCGCGGTGAGTCATCAGCAGCGAACACTATCAAATGCAGCGCGGATGTTGATGATTGAGCTTGAGAAGCATCGAGGTTGATTTGGAGACTATCCGCTATCGGCAATCAGGGGACAGAGCACCAAACAGCGGTGGTCTTTCCCCGAGGGAGATGTGCCATGGCAGGGCAAATTCAGAGCGTGTAAGTCAGACTGTTAAGGTCCACTATCCGGTATTTCTGCCTCTCACGGATAATCTCAGCAGTGGCAGCTCAGAATCAGTAACCGCCCCCCAAGCTCATCACCCTCTAAATAATATTGATTCCACATCAATCAAACAAATCGCTATGATGCACAAAACTCAACGACTATGGACTGAAAGTCCATAGTCGTTGAGTCATTTTTATTATAAAGAGAACTTAAAGACTAATACATAACAAACACTGAGCTACTTACATAAGTACCTCAACCCACAGTTAACGCTATATTATTCAAACGGAATCATCAGCACAGTTCATTTTCACCACTAGTAGCATTTTTTTGCTCGGTCTCTTCTCATCTACCATTGCGAAACGTACCTTTTTACCCCTCGTCACCTTACTGTTAATTTTTAAAAATCATCAACGGGTGGTGCAACACGCAACACTTCTTCTATAGTGGTTAAGCCAGCGGCTACTTTCTGCGCACCACTCAAACGTAAAGGCTTCATACCTTCTTTTATCGCCACTTTTTTCAACGATGACATGTTCACATTTTCAGTTATCTGTTCCTTCACATTACGACTAAAGGTAAACATTTCATAAATACCCATACGCCCCATAAACCCTGTATTACGACACTCTAAGCAGCCGACAGGTTTGAAAATTTGTTGTGGCTTAGCAGGGCTCCATGGCTTTACTAAAGCTTTCCATGTTAACTCATCCACTTCAGTCGATGCTTTACAATGCGGGCACAAGGTTCTTATTAAACGCTGGGCTAATACACCCAACACGGTCGATTGAATTAAATATGCTGGCACACCAATTTCCATTAATCGTGTAATCGCCGAAGGTGCATCATTAGTATGCAATGTTGTAATCACTAAATGCCCTGTGAGCGCCGCTTGAATTGCAATATCTGCCGTTTCTTTATCACGGATCTCACCAATCATTATTATGTCTGGATCCTGGCGTAATAATGTTTTTACACCCGTTGAAAAATCTAAACCAATATTATGCTGAACCTGCATTTGATTAAACGCAGGTTCAACTAATTCAATGGGGTCTTCAACGGTACACACATTCACTTCTGGTTTTGCCAGCTGTTTTAAGCTGGTATAAAGCGTCGTGGTTTTACCTGATCCGGTTGGACCTGTAACCAGAATAATACCATTAGGCTTACTGATCATTGATTGCCAATGTCCATCATCCGACTGACTAAAACCTAATTCTTTAAAATTTTTAACCAGCACTTCCGGATCAAAAATACGCATTACCAATTTTTCACCAAACGCGGTAGGCATAGTGGATAAACGTAATTCTATTTCTGTACCATCTGGTGTTCGCGTTTTTAAACGACCATCTTGTGGCCGACGTTTTTCCGCAACATCCATACGTCCCAATATTTTAATGCGGCTCGACACTGCCGCCATGACCGTACTCGGCACCTGATATACCTGATGCATTACACCATCAATACGAAATCGAACATTACCTAAATCACGACGTGGCTCTATATGAATATCACTGGCACGCTGTTCAAAGGCATATTGCAATAACCAATCTACAATGTTTACAACATGCTGATCATTGGCATCCAGCTTACCTGCACGGCCTAAATCCATCAGGCCTTCGAGGTTACTGACATCGGCAGCTACATTTTTTTGTGATTCTGATTCAGCTCGATTTACCGATTTAGAAACCGTATAGAACTCTAACAGGTAACGGCTAATTTCATCCGGGTTGGCGACAACGCGCTTAAAACTTTTTTTATTTATACGTGAGAGTTCCTGTTCCCACTCTTTCACAAATGGCTCAGCAGTCGCTACCGTAATAAACTGATCATCAAGGGATATTGGTAAAATATTAAAGCGTGAGGCATACGCGTAAGACATCACCGAGGTAACTTTTGTTACATCTATTTTTAATGGGTCGATTCGATAATACGGTAGCTGAGCTCTATCTGATAACCATACCGTCAGCACTTCTAAATCCAGTACGCCATGCTCATCCCGTTGATCTACCCACTGACGCTCAGCAATAACAATCAGTGCGTTTTTTTCCTGATACTCCGGAGACACTGCCAGCATACGCAGCATCTTTGCGTTTTCAGCCGTCACCATGCCATCTTCTTCGAGCCAGCTGAGTACTTCCTGTATGTCTAACTCTTTTTCAGTTTGATTGATAACTGCATTCATACGTGTGTCTGCCAATTGATATAATTTTACTGTTGCTAACGTATACTAAATTCAATGAAGTTTTCTACAGCTTCTGCGGCGGCTATTTTTAATTCGCTGACAACGGCCATCGGCGGCCCCTGACTTAAGCAGGTTTCAAAGACAGCAAGCTGCTGTTCGGTGCCACAGGCCACGGCTTCTACTCTACCATCAGGCATATTACGCACCCAACCTTTTACGCCTATGCTATCTGCATTATCTTTTGTGCTTGCACGAAAAAACACACCCTGCACCCGACCTTCAACAATATAATGACGGCATGGCATTCACTCAAATCTCAAGGTAACAGCCTTGCCCGGTTCAACCTGCTGTGCATAATAAAAAGCAGCACTAAGTAAATATTGGTTAGCCGCATTTTTTTGCCAGTAAATAGATTGAACCGTTGCAGCTATCGCCTGCCCATCGACAATAACCTTTAACGCATCACCGACTTTATATTGCTGCGCCTGTTTGGCCGTAATCACTGATATTGCAGATGCCTTGTTTGCTGATACCAGTTCGATGCGTGCTGCTGATTTATTTTCATCCGAAATAACCATACCGGGATAAATATTAGATGACAATATATATGCCGCTTCTTGAACCTTTAATACGCCACGTTCTGCTTGCCATTGTTTTAATTTACATTCAGCCTGTAGCATTAACTCTTCTGCTTTAAGCGATTTATATACACCGCCAATTTTTGATAATTCCGTTTCCGATAATACGGTACGCTCAAATAATTCCTTCGCCTGATCCAGTTCAATTTTGGCATCAAATAAGGCCGGCTGTAATTTATTGATCTCTGCCTGGCAATATTGAACACTATAATTAAAAGGCGCGAGATCCAGCCGTGCTATTTCATCACCGGCTTTTAATCTGGAACCCACATTAGCCGTTACCGACTCCACGATACCGGTAACGGCAAACCCAGTTTTTTGTAGATCTAACCAGCTCATACTGGCTTCAATATCTTCTGCATATACCACTGGATTAGCCAGGATGAGCAGGCAAAATAAGTAATGTTTATGTTTCATCATCTGCTTCATAATTGACCAGGCATTTTATAACGCCGCTCCCATCATATCTGTTTTACCCAATAGCAAACGTAATTCCATCCAGGCCAGTGCCAGCTCGTATTTATTTTTTGCACGCTCATACTGTATTTCTGAAATCGCCACCAAAGAGTCACCTAAATCCGTTTCCACTTCCATTTCGTACAGTGTCCGACTGTGATCCAGTTTCAGCTCTCTTAATTCCTGTACCATTTTCAACTGCTGGAGACGCTTATTGAGCACTGAAATACTTTGCCATAAACTTAATGCCTGCTTGCGCACCTGGGCTTTTACACTTAACAGTATAGCGCGCTGTTTTAAAACAGCTGCACGTGCTTTAGATATTCTCGACTTAATGCTATGACTTTCATACAGTGGAAACGTTATATTTAAAGCTGCACGCATATCATCACTTGATCTTGCCCGTGCATATTCAGAGACTTCTAATTCCGCACTCACAAATGGACTGAGCTGTTTATCTTCGGCAAATAATCTTTGCTGAGCAGCGGAATGCTGTCTCTCTGCCAGCATAATTTGTGGATTACTATGTAGTACCTTTTCCAATAACGGTGAGTACTCTGGGAGTTCTGTTTGTAAAACAGCCAATTCTGGAAGCACTAAATTTGAAGGCAATACACCGGGGCGATTTAACGTTTCAGCTAAAACGGCCCGACTATAACGCTGCTGAGCCTCACTTAAATTACGTGTATGTAAGGTATCCAGATATTGCGCTTCTGATTCCAGCAACTCCAAATCTGACACTTGTGACAATGCATGTCTGTCTTTTACGGCATCATATCGAACATAAGCAATAGACAGTGCCTCATTATCCCATGCATACTTTAAATCAGATAAAATCACTTCAAAAAATTGCTTTGCCATTTCAATTTTTCGACTGGATATCACATATGACATTTTAGCCTGTAGGGCCTGCTGATCTATCTGCGCGGCCTTAATACTGTGTTCACTACCACCAAAGTCATACAATGGCTTCGTTAAACGTAAAATGGCACCACTGTCATTTTTTGAAAAGTCAAAAGCAACGGATGAAGGCTCAACATACGCTGCCTGTAATTCAAGTTGCGCACTAAAGCCCAGTAATGACTCAGCTTCTTCAAGCCGTGATTGTGCATCTACAATTTCAGATTGCGCTTCAAGCAGCGTGTAATGATCAGCCTGATCCGCCATTTTCATGACCTGCGGCAAACTTAACGGGTCCGGTAATTCTGCTGTCGAATCAGCTAATGCAACAGACAGATGCAAGCAAATGAAAATAGAAACAAGACGTATCATTGAGCTTTACGCTGTATCCTTTTATAACGAGTAAAACTAGTGTCTTTATAATGCCCGTTCAAAAAGAATTCACCGAGCAATATAAATTCTTCTTTTGAGGAAGTAGCACCGGTGTAACGTACAACACGCTTTCCCGTTAAATCAAAAAAAGCCATTACCGGTGTTGCCCTGACGCGGTGTTTTTTAAATGAAAATTCTTTCTGCGTGGTGAGCGTACCATCAAAATCCGTCATTTCTACATCGCCTTCTATATCGACCTGAAACACTTTAAAGTGTTTTTTATAAAACGACACCACATCTGGCTGATTTAGAATAGTCGTTTTCATGCGATGACAAAATGGACATTCATCCATTTCAAAGAATATAAAAATACCTGATTTACCTTCTTCTTTTGCGATTTCTAATTCTTCCGCAAAGTTTCCAAAACTGGAATCAAAAAAGGCTAACTCTTCTGCATGAACAGTGAAACACGTTAATAGTGATGATAATAAAATAAGAGATGCATATAAACGCTTAGGCATAGACCGGTTTCCCTTCGTCATTGTTACTATATCGGCAGTATAACCTTGATTATCCACTTGCGGAACAGATGTAAGACATTTGTCTTACAGACAAATTCATTCACTGATGCAAACAATTTTTTTGTCAAAAAAAAACAGGGCCCGCATATGCGAGCCCTGTTTTCAAAACAGTTCAGCCTGTTGCTTATTGAGCCAGATACGCCTCATCTGATGCCTCAACTGCGCCCACCGACCATGCGCCACGTGTTTTTGCATGCTCAACCGCAGCATTAACATCAGTGCTTGACGCATTGCGATCGATATCAAATACCTGGCCTGCATAAATCAGGTCTGCATCTTTGATTTTGTCACGGTTTGCCTTATAGATAAGCGGCCATTGATATGGATTTGCATAAACCGCTTCTTTACCCGAAATATTCCAAAGATTATCACCTGTCACTACCTGGTATGAATCATCACCTGCAATCACGCCGCCTTCACTAGATGATGCTGCAGAACCTCCAATAGCACCACTTGCAATGAGGCGTGCATTTTCACTTTTGGCTTGCTGCATTGCCATTTCGGCTTGGCGCTGCGCCTTACCCGCTAGCTTTTTCGCCTTCTCTTCATCACCAGCAGCCATAGCTTCTTCCGCACTCTTAATAAGCTTGCCAGTATCGCGCCATTCAGCGCCCATTTTCTTAGCCTGAGCATTTGCCGATTTTGCATCAGTAATGGCCTGTGCTGCTGTGTCGCCTGCCGAGTCACTTGCTCCGCCATCTGTTGCACAACCAGCAACCAAGCCGAGTGCAAGCATTACAATAAATAGCGGCTTGATAAGGTGAGTAAATTTCATGTTGATCGTCCCCGATGCATTAATGTTCGTTAATATGTTCTATTAACAGGAAATTAGCAACGGGAACCCCAAGTGTCAAGCTAATCCCACAAATAGACGGTGTTTCTTTTGCATGTGTGAGGCACATCTTCTTTGCCAAGAGCCCTATAAATACGCTATTCTTTCGCCCCCTCAAACGCAATTTCTTTTTAAGGTGTGCATATGGCTGACTCTATAAAGGTTTACCACAATCCTCGCTGTTCAAAATCTCGACTAACAATGGAGTTGCTATCCAAAAAAGGCGTGCAGAGCGAAGTAATAGAATATTTAAAGACACCGCCAAGCAAGCAAGATTTAATAGCCATTTTAAGCATGCTAGATTTGCAACCCAGGCAACTAATGAGAACTCACGAAGCTGAATATAAAGATAACAATTTGGCAGATGAATCCCTCAGCCAGGACCAGCTAATTGAAGCCATGGTAAAATTTCCAAAATTAATAGAACGCCCGATTGTTGTCTGCAATGGCAAAGCCGCCATTGGTCGCCCCCCTGAAACTGTGCTCGAGATTCTTTAATTATGTCTGAAGTGTTAGTCCTTTATTACAGCCAAAGTGGCTCAACGGCAGAAATGGCTAGAACCATTGCTCGCGGCGTAGAAGAGGTGAGTGGTATGCGAGCGCGCTTGCGCACGGTACCTGCTGTATCAGCGGTATGCGAAGCTACCGAGGCAACTGTGCCTGAAACAGGCGCTCCCTATGCAGAACTCTCCGATTTAGAAGAGTGCTCTGGGCTTATTCTTGGTAGCCCAACACATTTTGGCAATATGGCCGCCTCACTAAAGCACTTTATTGATGGCAGCGGCAGCTTATGGATGTCGGGTGCAATGATCGGCAAGCCCGCTGCTGTCTTTACCTCAACCGCCAGTATGCATGGCGGCCAGGAATCGACCTTATTAAGCATGTTGGTGCCACTGTTACACCATGGCATGGTATTAATGGGGTTGCCTTATAGCGAAGCCTCATTGCACCAAACCACCACCGGTGGCACACCCTATGGCGCAAGTCGACTCAATAATAATAACAATGCCCCATTGGATGAACACGAAAAGGCACTGTGCCTCGCGCTTGGCCGCAGAGTCGCCGAGACAGCACAAAAGCTTGAAACTACCCCATAAAGATACCCATGAATAAAATACAATTCGCAAGAACCCTCACCTTACTTGGTTTTTTTGGCCTTATGATATTTATCCCACTGTGGCATTTGCTCATTGTGCCGATTGAAGCCAAGTTTGTTTCTATGACCTTGTTAATACAAGTTGGCCCTTTATTATTCCCACTACGTGGCATATTACATGGCCGAGTTTATACCCATGCATGGTCAATGTATCTCGCACTGTTTTATTTCGTTTGCGGCATTTGGTATGCTGGCGATGTAAGTACACGTGGTTTTGGCATAGGTTTTAGCGTGTTAAGCGTCATATTTTTTGTAGGCACTATGCTCTATACGCGCTTTCAAGGCATGGCTGAAAATGCCTCGCGCGAGGCAGGGCCTCATTCAGAAAGCTAATTTCATGGTGTTATTGACACCGATTAATTAGCTTTACTTAATTGACCTGTGTCAGTACTCCTTATAGCAACGGCGCTAATCTACACACATATTAAACGTTTATCGGAGCATCACATGTACACTCTCGGCGAATTAAAAAAACAAAATCAGGAAATTAGTGATTTGGCCGATGTGTTAGATGTATTAATTAAAGACAAACGCCTCATCAATAACCCCTTTGTGTGCGATCTGGTTTCCCGCTTTAATGAGAAAGTATGGATGCATTTAGTGTTCGAGGACAACTCTCTTTATAGCGAGCTTGCCAAACACCATAATCCCGACATAAGCAAATTAGCTAATATTTTTCACACCACGACCAAAGCTGTAAGAAAAGATTTTTCAAACTATATAAAACTCTGGTGCAAGGCATCAGGTGCCGACCATCATCAACAGGCATTTTGCGAGCAAACACCTGAAATACTTAATAAAGTAAGGCAACGCATTCAGTTTGAAACTGAAAAGATGTTTCCTTTAGTAGAAAACGAATAAATTCAAGTCATCGACTAATAACCTATCCCACATCAAACATCAAACATGAGAGTAAAGAAAAAGACCTGCAATAGCATACATTTAGCGCTAAACTTCTATTAGCTCACTACTGATGAATAGAATGTTTAGCCTTTTTCCCCGTTTACTATATTGTCTCACTTTTGTTTTGCTGATATTCCTCAGCCCGGCCACTTACGCCTCCGACCTGCAAAAAGAAATTCGCATGAAGGAAGAAATTACCGACTACATCATGGATGGCGAAGTGATAATGCTAAACGATGCCGTTGCCCAACATGACTTTTTATCTATTTATACCGAATCAAGCCTGGACACAGCAAAGGGTGCTGTCATCATCATACATGGTCGAGGCCACCACCCTAACTGGCCCGAGGTAGTTTACCCATTACGCACTGGCTTACCCGAATTTGGCTGGCACACTTTATCGATACAAGTCCCTGTACTGGACAATGAATCTAGTTTTTATGACTATATGAATATTCGAGAAGAAACTCACCCGCGCATTAACGCTGCCATCGCATTTTTACAACAACAGAATATAAAAAACATTGTTTTACTTGCTCACAGTTGTAGCGTGCATATGGCAATAGACTGGTTACACAAACACCCTAATGCAGGCATAAATGCATTTATTGGTATCGGCATGGGATCAACTGATATCGGCCAACCGATGCTCAAACCTTTTCCATTACAGGATATAAAAATTCCAGTATTAGATATCCGTGGCGAGAATGATTACCCTGCTGTAATAGCAAAAGCACCTGAACGATTAAAAAGAATGCGACAAGCTGGCAACCCCAAATCTGACCAACGAGTAGTTCCCAGATCTGACCATTATTTTACCGCTCGTGGGAAAGTGCTATTAGACGAAGTAGCTGATTGGCTGAATACGCTCTGAAAATAAAATCTTCCTATGTTGTAAAATAACCTTGCCTGTTTAATATTATAAATCTATTGCCTGTAAACCATCACGCAATAGTGGTAGACACTTTCCCCTCCCCCAAATTGGCAGCCAAACTAATTACATCATTCAAGCTTCAAGTGTAACTAAACGGTATAAAATAAACGTTCATGATTTTTTTCAAATGCATTCCGTTCATCCACCTTAGATTTAATCTGGTGTACTTCCATTACAAGCCTTATAATCAATGACCAGTCTAATAAGTCAATTGCTCGCAACCAGCCGCAATGAGCCGACCATCCACTTAAATCGCAACCTTAGGAGAAGTAGAAATGAAAACTAGATCTATATTTTTCACTTTTTTCTTATTCTGCAATTTAAGTAGTTCATGCCTGGCCGAAACCTTACTCCATATATCCAGCGGATTTACACCCCCGGTTTCTGATTTTTACCGCAGCGTTTTAACAGAAGCAGCTAAAAGAATGAATGAGGTTTCAATTACACTGGAAACATTACCGGCTGAACGCTCTTTGGCTCTAGCCAATCAAGGGGTGAATGATGGCGAATGTTGCCGCATTCCATCGGTCACAATCCATGAATACGAAAATTTAATACCCATCGATATAAGTTTTTATAGCGCTCGATTTAGTGCTTTTAGCAAACACAAAAACACAGCTATTAACAGCTTTGATGATCTAAAACCCTTTTCTGTTGGTGCCGTAAAGGGGTGGAAAATAGCCGTCATCAAAGTAAAAGAAGCCAGGCCTCGTGAAGTACACATCGTCACTACACCAGATCAGCTATTGCAGATGATCCAACAGGATCGAGTTGATTATGGAGTGGTAGGCTATTTGAGTGGTTTGCAATCTATCGTAAACGTCCAGGCAACTAGCGTACATGCTATCGAGCCTCCGTTAATTGAAAAACCGCTTTACCTTCTTCTACATAAAAAACACAGCAGCCTTATCCCTTTATTTAATAAAACCCTCAGCGACATGCTCGCCGATGGTTCCATTGATAAAATTTATAAGCAACTAACCGAATCACTAAAACCGAAAACAGCTGGTAATTAACTTGAAACGTTTCAAAGGTAAAATCTCCAAATTACTAGTACTTTATATTGTACTTTTTAGTTCTGTTGTAACAATTGTTCTTACCGGCATACAATTGTGGGTAGATTACAATCAGGGCATTAACAATCTACACCAACGCATAAAACAAATAGAACTAACCAATATTGCATCCATTACCCAGTCTATGTGGACAATGGACAGCTCATTGATTCAAATTCAACTTGATGGCCTTGTACGTATCAATGATATTATTTTTGTTAAAATAACAAATGAAAACGGTAAACTGATTGCCTCTTCCGGTGACGCATCCACAAAAAACACCATCGAAAAAAACATACAGCTACAATATTTATATCGCAATAAAAACACACCTCTTGGCGTATTAAAAGTGATCGCCACAAAAGAAAACATATACCAAACTTTAATCGACACGGTAATCGTTATTTTAATCTCACAGGCAGTTAAAACTTTTCTAGTGAGCATATTTATATTAGTGTTATTTAATTATCTGGTAACCAGGCACCTACAAAAAATATCACAACACTCGGATGAAATTGAACTAACAAAGAAAACAAAAGAATTAAACCTAAATCGTACTAAATACAATTCTATTGAAAACGATGAACTCGAAAATGTAGTCCAATCAATCAATATGATGTCGGATAATATATACAAGACATACATCAGTTTAATAGATAACCAGCTTCAGCTAACTGAAAAAGACGCAAAGTTTGGTGCTATATTTGATTCACTTTCTGATGCGGTAGTTATCACTGACAATGATAGAAATATATTGCAGGTTAACCAGGCGTTTTATGAGCTATTCGGTTACACAGATCATGAATTAAAAAACCGCAACACCCTCATGCTATACGCAAATCCTGATGAGTTTCATACACAAGGAAGAACCCGTTATAACACTAAATCTGCTAATGAATTTTCTGTATATGAAATAGAATACCGTCGCAAAGACAATTCCATATTTCCCAGTGAGACAATGGGCGGTGGCATTAGATTACCCGATGGTACTAAAATTGGTTTCATAGCTATTATCAGAGATATTACCGTGCGCAAACGGGCCGAAGAAGAAACCGCTCATCTACAGGAACAAATACAACAGTCACATAAAATGGAAGCCATTGGACAACTAACGGGAGGCATAGCGCATGACTTTAACAACATTCTCTCAAGCATTCTGGGTTATGCCGAACTAAGTAAAGACAAGCTTCTCGATTCCAACGATGAGAAGTTATTAAAATATATTAATAATATTAATAGTGCGGGAGAAAGAGCGCGCGATCTGGTTGCACAATTACTTGCCTTTAGCCGCAGCGGCCCTAGCAACCCCAAACAAATAAATTTAAACAGCCTAATTGACGATGTGATTTCACTCATTACACCGACTATTCCATCCAGCATCAAATTAATAAAGGAAACAAGCCCAAATATTCCCCTCGTTCTGATGGATGACACTCAGATGCATCAAATATTAATGAACTTATGCATTAATGCGCGAGATGCCATGCAAGGCCACGGTCAACTTACAATAAAACTCAGCCATGAAAAAAATATTGATGCCATATGCAACTCATGCAAAGAGCACATACATGGCGAATATGTAAAACTAACAATCGAAGATACGGGCACTGGCATTCAACAAAATATTTTAAATAAAATCTTCGACCCTTTCACAACGACTAAATGCATTGGAAAAGGCACAGGTCTGGGCTTATCTGTAGTCCATGGTATTTTACACCGACACAATTCGCATATCATTATTGATACCCTTACAGACAAAGGCACATGCTTCCACTTGCTAATTCCACCCATTAAAAAAACTGACATTAAACAAACATTACAAGCAACTGAAACTAAAGAACGACTACATAATGGTAAAAACGAACGTATATTGGTTGTTGACGACGAAGAATCCGTTGCTGAATTCATGCAGGAATATTTACAATCTCAACACTACATTGTTACATCTGTAACTAGCAGCAAGCAAGCCATCGAGTTATTTAAAAATGCACAAGCTGAGTTTGATTTAGTTATAACAGACCAAACCATGCCTGAAATGACCGGTGATGAACTTGTAAAAGAAATGCTCAACATAAAGCCGAATATTCCGATTATTTTATGCAGTGGCTATAGCGAAAAAATTGATGAAAAGAAGGCATTGGAATTAGGCTGTGCACGATATTTAACGAAGCCTATAAGTAACACCGCATTGCTTCGGGCTATACAGGAAACGTTATCGTCATATTTAACTGACACACCACATTAAAAACATTCAATCTGAAAGCACCATTTTAACAAACGGGATTGTTAAACGACGATGTTGTTGCAGCTGCGCTTTATCTAATGCATCTAACATTTCAAATAAATCGGCCATATCGCGATTATAATTATTTAGCAAATAACTAGCGACATTATCTGCAAGTTCAAAACCTCGCGCATCTGCACGCTGTTGTAGCGCCTGACATTTTTCCGCATCATTTAACTCAAGCAATTTGAACACCGGCCCCCATTGCAAGCGTGAGGTCAAATCTTTAAGTTGAATTTTAATGTCGGCAGGCGGCTGATTAGCCGTAAAAATTAACTGCTTATTATTTTCTCTAATGCGATTAATCAAATCGAATAATGCTTCTTGCCAATTTTCCTTATTCTGCAAGAGCTGCACATCATCTATGCAACAAACATCCATTATTTCCTGTCCTTGAAATACTTCTGGCGAATATTCGATGAGTTGCTTCAATGGTAAATAACTAATACTTTTATTCTGTTGCGCCAGGCTCTGACACAGGGCCTGCATTAAATGCGTTTTCCCCGTGTTGTGTGCACCCCATATATAGAGCTGTTTTTCTGCAGCTAAGTTGGGACTTTGCAATAAATCGATAAGTAATTTGTTTTCACCATTTACAACATTACTAAAGGTGAAACTATCTTTTAACTGCAAGTCTAAGGTTAATTGGGTATACATGAATCAACAGAAACCACTAAGAAATATTATTAAAAATCGCACTGGACTTATATTCACTGTGTACATGGCGAAGCAACACAGCCAATACAGCAGCCACTGGCAGTGCCAGCAACACACCAATAAAACCAAACAACTGGCCACCGGCTAATACCGAAAATATAACCGCAACAGGGTGTAGACCAATTCTATCACCGACCAATAAAGGCGTAAGCAACATACCTTCTAACGCCTGCCCAACGCCAAACACAATGAACACCGGGAGCAACATCATCACATCTTGCGTTTGCAATAATACTGCGACACTCGCCACTACTATGCCGACAATAAATCCTAAATAGGGAACAAAGCTCACCAGACCTGCCAACATACCAATGAGTAATGCCAGCTCTAAATTAATGAACCATAAACCGCAGGAATATACGATGCCTAGCACTAACATAACCAAAAACTGGCCGCGTATAAAAGCGGCTAAAACATCGTCCGACTCTTTCACCAATTTTACAATGACGGGCTGCGACTTCCTGGGAAGCAACTCATCAATACGGGCAACCAAGGTATCCCAATCACGTAACAGATAAAACGTAACAACGGGAATGAGCACCAGGTTCGCAAATAATGCAACGACAGCCATGCCCGATGCTGCAATGGAAGACACCAGCTGGGATAATATACCGCCTGCCTGTGCATAGTGTGCCGTGAATAGTTTTTTAATAAACTCGAAATTAATATGGCTTATATTGATACCCAGTTTCTGCGCTACCATAGGCACTATATTTTGTTGAATATTATCAATATAAAGCGGTATGTTTGAAACCAGATACGTTAGCTGTTGAGCTAATAGAGGGAGAATTAATAATGCTATAACCGTTATGGTGGAGAACAGCACAACAAATACAATGCTTACCGCCAAACTACGGGGCAGTTTTTTTTCTAATTTATCCGCAAGCGGATCACCTAGATAGGCCAATAAAGCGGCTGCAAAAAAAGGTGTGAGTATAGGCGCCAATAAATACAGGCCAAATAAAACCGTTACTGTACCCAGTAGCAACATCCATTTTTGCGAATCACTTAAAGGGGTCATATAAAATAGCTCATCTGTCTAAACTGTAACGCAAGATTCTAGGCATGCTCTCGTGCTCACTATTACGTGAAGTTTTGTTTATCTCTTCGACTGGCATTGGCCGCGTATCTGCTGTTAATACCTTGCCCAGGGCAATAATGCGCCGCAAATCATCCTCATCGCCATTCAAATCAATATAAAAATCGACCTGGTGTTTGTTTACTTCTTTGGCATAAACATTTTTAACCGGTGCCAATGAAGCTAAATAGTGGGCGGCCTCTGAATATTTCTTCACAGTGTACAAATTACTCACGCGAACAATTAAGCCCGCATTATTAACACTATCTGCAAACACCGCAAAACGACTTGAAATACTATCCGTTGCTATACCAATACCACTGCTGGTTAACAATGCTAAATCCTCGGCATTCACACTCCAGTTTTCAATTTTATCTTCCTGCATCAAAGACCAGTCGACTTGCCAGCTTCCTTTGCTCCAGTTCATTCGTCCTAAAAGAACGGCATTAACAGCATAACGCTGGCTAGCCTGCTTAACAGGCTCCCAAAACTGCCCCCAAACATCGGTAAACTCAACTAAACGCTGGTCAGCCGCATCGTATTCTGGCCAAACAATCGGCAAACCGCGTCGCTTAGCACCTTGCTCCACGGCACTTTTTATTTGCGACTGATCAGCTTGTTTTAATAAATATCGATTACGCCCATCTTTAACCGCTAACCACACCAATACGTTCGGCCGCTGATAACCCCACAGAGGCAAATCATTTTCACGCAACAATTGTTTAAGCTTATCTTCATCAAATTGCACCCACAGTTTGTATTTAGGCTGTACCAGTGCAGGTGTTTTTTGAAAATAAGTAGTGATTTCATGGTCACTCAATGCACGATATCGATATTGACTAATCAGCCGCCCTGCATCGGATAGATTGAGTTGAGTTGGCGCCAGGCTGGTACCAGAAATACGCACCGAAACCTCAATTAAAGCCTGTTCAAACGCGGCTTTACGGATGTCGATATCCTGGCTTACTACGGGCAAGCTGGCTTCATACATGTGCTTTATATCGGTTGCTTGCAGCTTAACGGATATAACCAATAGTAAAATTGTGCTTAAAAAAAGCGATTTGCGGTTCATTTTCATTCGTGGACTAGGCTCGGAAGATGTACAATACCACATCTTTTAATCGTGATGCTTATCAGGTTCGCAATGTCTCAAACTGACTCAAAAAAATCCACTAATCAATCTCTTAGCTACCGCGATGCAGGCGTCGATATCGATGCAGGCAATCAATTTGTTGAAGATATCAAACCACATGTAGCTCGCACCATGCGTCCCGAAGTTATCGGTGGCCTGGGCGGATTTGGCGCATTGTTTGAAATCCCACTGGATCGCTATAAAAAACCGGTTCTAGTGTCGGGCACAGACGGTGTGGGCACCAAGCTTAAACTGGCTAATCAAATGAACAAGCATGACACCATTGGCATCGATTTAGTGGCCATGTGTGTAAACGATATACTCGTTTTAGGTGCAGAGCCTTTATATTTTCTTGATTACTACGCAACGGGCAAGCTAGACAACGCCGTTGCCGCCGATGTTATTAAAGGCATTGCTGAGGGCTGTCATCAGGCAGGCGCTGCACTCACTGGTGGTGAAACCGCTGAAATGCCCGGCATGTACAGTAAAGGCGACTACGACCTGGCCGGCTTCTGTGTAGGCATCGTTGAAAAAGACCAAATTATTGATATCACTAAGGTAGGCGCTGGCGATGTGCTTATCGGTATAGCCTCTTCCGGGCCACATTCAAATGGTTATTCGTTAATACGTAAGGTAATAGAAGTGAGCGGCGCCGATTTAAATCAGCCTTGTGGCGAGCAGACATTAGGCGAGGCTCTATTAGCACCAACACGTATTTATGTTAAAAGCATTCACGCGCTACTTGAGCAGGTTGATGTACATGCCATGTCACATATTACCGGTGGTGGTTTACTGGAAAATTTACCTCGCGTAATGCCTGAAAACACCCGCGCACAAATCGATGCTGCAAGCTGGGAGCTACCCGCTGTATTTAAGTGGTTGCAAGAGCAGGGCAATATCGACTCTCAAGAAATGTACCGCACCTTTAACTGTGGTATCGGTATGGTTGTGCTTGTAAATGCTGAAGATGCAGACACTACCATCGAAACCCTTACAAAAGCTGGTGAAAAAGCCTTTAAACTGGGTGAAATCACCAGTTCTACCGGTGACGCTGACGTTATTGTTGAATAAGTATTATTTTACGCCGCTTAAATGAATACAGATCCATTAAATATTGTTGTATTAATTTCCGGTAGCGGCAGCAACTTACAAGCCATAATAGAGGCTATTAACGCGGGTAAGTTACACGCTAAAATTAGTGCTGTAGTGAGTAATCGCCCTAACGTTAAAGGGCTTGAACGAGCTAAATCTGCAGGCATTGTCACTCACACACTTGACCATACCGAGTTTGAAAGCCGTGAAGCCTTTGATCAGCAACTCATGCGCACTATTGACCAATACCAGCCCCAGCTCATTATATTAGCGGGTTTTATGCGTATACTTACTGATGACTTTGTTGCTCATTACAATGGCCGGATGCTCAATATTCACCCTTCATTACTACCTGATTTTAAAGGCCTTAACACCCATCAACGCGCATTAGATGCTAATGTTAGCCAACATGGCGTAAGTGTTCATTATGTAAGCAATGAACTCGATGGTGGCCCTGTAGTCTTACAAGCGCTTATGGATGTGCAGACTGGGGACACAGCTGATTCATTACAACAACGTATTCATAGCTTAGAGCATGTGATCTATCCTATGGTTATTGAATGGATAGCACAGCAACAACTAGAAGTAATTGACCAGCAGGTTTACTTAAACAAGCAAAAACTGACAAGCCCGGCAAAATGGATCAACAACCAACTTTTCACATAATTCAAAGATTGCGTTTTTTAAGCGCCTGCCTGCTATCACTGGTTGCCTGTAATACCTTTGCGTCCAATCAGTTTCCTCTGCCTGAAAATCACCAAAGCACCTACAGTATTACAAAGTACGGAACTGAAGTTGGACAAATAAAAAATGATTTTCAGTACCATGACCAACAGATCATCTACACCTCTAAAGCAATAGCAACCGGTGTTACTGCATTTTTTTTAAAAGAAATCATTACAGAAACCAGTCATTTATACTGGCCTGATGACAACACACTAGAAGTACCTCAACAAATTAGCTACCGCCTGCGCCACAAGAAAAACAAAAAAAAGGATCAGGAAATTTATTTCGTCTGGTCTGATGTTAATCATGTTGATATATCTAGCTCTTATAAAAACAAGTCCGCAACATTAACTTCAGATAAAACCGTTTGGTCAAGTCAGTTATTGCCTATTTTGATGAGCAGCTATTTACTGCATAACGACAAAATCACAGACGGTAGCTTTCTAATAGCCAATAAAAACAACTTAGAAAATTACAATTTCACTCTAGAAGGCCACGAGCCCATAGAGCTAAACGGCAAGATTCTCTCATGTTTGAAATTCAAAATAATAAAACAGGATAGCAGCCGATTTACATATGCATGGCTTTCAAAGAACCACTATTATCTTCCGCTTAAAATGGAACAATATAAAGACAACGAGCTAAATGCGAGCATAATGCTTAAACAATTTAAGTTACTTAAATAAAAAGATTTCAATATGACAGATTTATACGATGATGACGGCAACTATATTAGTAGAACCTCACGCAAAAAAGACTGTGATGACACACTTGAACTAGGTGAAAAAATACTCTCCTTAACTAAAGATGAACTTTCACAATTTAAGATGGATGATGAATTACGCCATGCCTTTGAAGAAGGTCAAAAAATAAAATCACACGGCGCATTAAAACGTCAGAAGCACTACATTGCCAAACTTATGCGGGGCAGAGATATAGAACCGCTTGCTGCTCAACTGAATCTTATATTGCATAAACATGATATCCATAGCGCCGCATTTAAACGCATGGAGAAGTGGCGGGATACGGTAATTGAAGATGGCGACAACGGCATTAATGCCTTTTTAGAAGAGTACCCTCACGCAGATAGACACCATCTGCGTCAACTCGTGCGCAATGCAGCCAATGAAAAAAAGAACAATAAGCCAGCGGCCTCTTTCCGTGCTATTTTTAAATATATTAGAGAGGTTGTCGACCAATCGTATAACATCGATGAAAACGGTCTATAATTATTGAAGTTTTATTGAAGGGTATTTTTTATGGATTTTTCTGGCATACATAACTATTACGAGCATCTGGTAACGGACTATATACATACAAGCGTTATTCCTAACATGCCTGATAAGCCCGCGGACTTTTTTCTTGATGTGGCCTGCTACGCCCTGTCCAGATTACCTTCTCGCTATATGCGGCACGAAATTGACATGGTGTTTTATTTAGAAGAATCGGTACGTGCCGACATGGTTGAAGATGCCCATAAAGCGGTAGATATTGCGGTCGAATACATTAAAGTTAATTTCAATAAAAATGAAAGGTATGAGTAATAGCCGCTCAAGCTCCCTGCAAGCACCAACCCATACCTTATTCATTTCAATCAACACACACGTACAAAATATAACTTAAGCCGCTGCATCATCCGATTTAATACCGTGGCTAAAGTTAAATTCATCGCCATCCAAAGTCACTTCAATCACATCGCCGGAGATGAAATCACCTTGCAATAACTGCTGCGCCAATGTGTTTTCAAGGCTTTGTTGAATAACTCGCTTCAGTGGCCTTGCGCCGTACACTGGATCAAAACCTGCCTCTCCTAGCTTATCCAGAGCCTCTTCGCTCAAATGCAGATCTATATCTTTGTCCTGTAGTCGCTGACGTAGGTATTCAATCTGAATGGCCGTAATTTCACGAATCTGCTCGCGCCCTAATGGCTGGAATACCACCGACTCATCGACACGATTAATAAACTCTGGCCTGAAATGCTGACCCACAATTTCCATAACCGCTGCCTTCATGCCTGCATAATTATCTTTTCCAGACAATTCCTGTATTTGTTGTGAGCCCAGATTGGATGTCATGACAATAACGGTATTTCTAAAATCAACCGTGCGCCCCTGACCATCAGTAAGACGACCATCATCTAACACCTGCAACAGGATGTTAAATACATCGGGGTGCGCTTTCTCAACTTCATCTAATAAGATGATCGAGTAAGGTTTGCGCCTCACAGCTTCTGTTAAATAGCCCCCTTCTTCATAACCCACGTAGCCTGGAGGGGCTCCAATCAATCGCGCCACCGAATGTTTTTCCATGAATTCGGACATATCAATGCGCACCATGGCATCTTCGGTATCAAACAAAAACTTCGCCAGGGCCTTGGTTAATTCAGTTTTTCCCACACCGGTTGGGCCTAAAAACAGGAATGAGCCATTCGGCCTGTTTGGATCAGATAAGCCTGCACGTGAACGACGAATTGCATTTGATACCGACGCTACCGCCTCTTCCTGACCAACCACCTGTTTACGGATAGCGTCTTCCATTTTCAGCAGCTTTTCTTTTTCGCCTTCCATCATTTTAGCCACAGGTATACCCGTAGCGCGCGATACCACCTCAGCAATTTCTTCTTCAGTGACTCGATTACGCAGCAATGTCATTTCTTGCATTTCTACCTGCGATGCCATGTCCAGCTGCTTTTCTAGCTCTGGAATGCGCCCATACTGCAATTCAGACATGCGCGTTAGATCATTCGCGCGTCGTGCAGTCTCCAGTTCAAGCCTTGCCTGCTCGAGTTTTTCCTTAACACTGGCACTACCATGTAACGCGGCTTTCTCAGAAACCCAAATTTCATCCAGCGCCTGATACTCTTGCTCTAATTCATCTATCGCTATTTGCAATTTTGATAAGCGCTCAATTGAGGCCTTATCACTCTCTTTGGTGAGTGCTTCGCGCTCAATTTTTAATTGAATTAAACGTCGTTCTAATCGATCCATTACTTCCGGTTTGGAATCAATTTCCATGCGAATACGACTCGCCGCTTCATCGATTAAATCGATTGCCTTATCCGGCAGTTGGCGATCAGTCACGTAACGATGCGAAAGAACCGCTGCAGAAACAATCGCCGGGTCGGTAATATCAACCCCGTGATGTACTTCATATCGGCCTTTTAGGCCACGTAAAATAGCAATGGTATCTTCTACACTGGGTTCATCTACCAATACTTTCTGGAAGCGACGCTCTAGCGCCGCATCTTTCTCAATATATTTTCGATATTCATCAAGAGTAGTCGCACCAACACAATGCAGCTCACCACGTGCCAATGCAGGCTTTAACATATTACCTGCATCCATTGCGCCTTCAGATTTTCCAGCACCGACCATGGTATGAATTTCATCGATAAATAAAATCACCTGTCCTTCTTGTTTGGATAAGTCATTCAGAACCGCTTTTAAACGTTCTTCAAACTCACCGCGAAATTTAGCACCGGCAATTAACGCTGCCAAATCAAGTGATAATAAACGTTTGTTTTTTATGCCTTCCGGCACTTCACCATTAACAATTCGTTGTGCTAATCCTTCAACAATTGCGGTTTTACCCACACCGGGTTCACCGATTAAAACGGGGTTGTTTTTGGTGCGACGTTGCAACACCTGAATAGTGCGACGAATTTCTTCATCACGCCCAATCACCGGATCAAGCTTGCCTTGCTCGGCGCGCTCAGTCACATCAATGGTGTATTTTTCTAGAGCCTGGCGCTGATCTTCTGCATTGGGGTCATTCACCTTTTGACCACCACGCACTTTATCAATTGCTTCTTCCAGGGCTTTTTTCTCTGCGCCAAACTCGCGTAACACATTACCGATACGCGTTTTTTCTTCTATGCAGGCCAGTACAAATAATTCACTCGTGATGTAATCATCTTTACGTTTTTGAGCGAGCTTGTCTGATACGTTAAGTAAGCGCGACAGATCATTTGATAAATGAACATCACCCGCATTACCTTCAATCTGTGGTAGGCGCTCTAACTCTTCGCCAAGTTTGGAACGCAAGCCATTAACGTTCACATTGCTCATAGTGAGCAAATGGCGCACTGAGCCACCGTCCTGATCTAGCAAGGCCAGCATTAAGTGAATGGGTTCTATGAATTGATGATCTCGTCCAACCGCGAGAGATTGCGCTTCAGAAAGCGCTGTTTGAAATTTGCTGGTTAATCTATCCATTCTCATGGCATAGGCCTCATTAAGTTTTCTATTAGCTAAGAGATGTGGGTTTTCAGCCTGAATTCAAGGGGGATATAGATTTGATAAGGCAGAAACGAACAATATTTGATTTAAAACAAGCTGCTCAGGTACCTATTTTTGGGCCACTAAGTAGTGCTCAAGCAACTCTTGCGCGCCCATTGGTTTGCCTAAAAGATAGCCCTGTGCAATATCACATTTATTTTGCTCAAGAAAATCCCAATGAGCCTGGGTAGATACACCTTCAGCAACCACTTTTAGTCCCAGCTTATGCGCCATGGCTATTACCGCAGATGATATTTCCATGTCATCCTTATCGTCAGGAATTTCATCTATAAAGGCCTTATCAATTTTCAATGTATCAATGGGTAAGCGTTTCAAATAATTTAACGACGAGTAACCTGTGCCAAAATCATCAATAGTGACTGAAATGCCTAAGGATTTTATTTGATCCAGCAACTCTATTGCCAGGTCTATTTGTTCCATCAAAGTTGTTTCAGTAATTTCCAGCTCCAGGTTCACCGCTTTAAAACCCGTTTCAGCTAGAACATTCTGAATCGTTTCAATTAAACCAGGGTCTCTAAATTGCCTTGTTGATAAATTCACGGCTAATTCGACATCCTTTAAGCCCTGAGATTCCAGTTGTTTAATTTCTTTGCAAGAGGCTCGCAATACCCACTTGCCTAGATTCACCATTAGCCCTGCGGTTTCTGCAATAGGAATAAAATATTCAGGAGACAGCTCACCTTTAGTAGGATGATTCCACCTCACCAATGCCTCCACACCAATTATTTTTTTGCTTTCAATATTGCACTTAGGTTGATATTTCATATATAGATCATCGTTTTCAATAGCATGGCGTAAGTCATTTTCTATTGTGAGATGATCAACAATTTGTGCATTCATTTCTTCTGTAAAAAATTGAAAATTATTACGCCCCGATGACTTTGCTTTATACATCGCCATATCTGCGTTTTTCAATAAAATATCTGCATTCAAACTATCTGCAGGGGCTAATGTAATACCAATACTCGGCGTTATTAATATTTCATTTTTAAGTAATTGAACCGGCTGTGACATACTTTCCATAATTTTTCTAGCCACAGCAGACGCGCCCGACATACCATCAATGTCCGTTAGTAATATAACAAATTCATCGCCCCCCATACGTGCCACAGTATCCTGATACCTTACACACTGACGCAAAGTTTCCGCCACTTTCATTAATAATGCGTCACCAACATCGTGCCCCATGGAATCGTTAATTCGTTTAAATTCATCAAGATCAAGATACAGCAACGCAGCACTGCTTTTAGTTCGAGACAATCCTTTCAACGCTTGTTCAAGTCGATCACGAAATAACACTCGATTGGCCAGGCCGGTTAAGCTATCAACATACGCCAACTCTTCCATGCGTAGGTGCGCTTCTTTTAGTTGCGACACATCTTCGCATACCGTAATAAAATGGCTTATTTGCTTACGCTCATTCTTTACGCAGGAAATAGACATCAATACCCATATGTCAGCGCCATCTTTTTTTCGTAACTGTATTTCCCCCTGCCATTCACTACCTAAATTAATCTTCTCCCATAGATCAGATATCATTTCCATATCCAGATCGTCTGCTTGAAAAATACGCGCATTGCTACCAATGAGTTCTGTTTTTTCGTATCCAGTAATGGCGCAAACCTTAGGATTTATATATTCAATATCTGCATTTTCATCGGTAATCATTACCATCGATCCACTTTGTTCTACGGCAGATGACAACATTTTTAGTTTTAGCTGTTGCTGACGAATATCTGTTAAATCTTTAATACTTTCAACTATGCCATCAAAATTATCCTGCACATCAAACATCGCCGCAGATTCAACTTGTATTAAAACTTCATGGCCATTCTTGTGGATGAGTTCTATTTCATATACACCAGAAATACCCTGTTTACGTTCAGAAATTTGTTTTTTACAAAGAACCTTATTTTCATCATTTAATAAATTTACTATTGGCATCCCCAATAGCTCATTAACACTGTAACCGAGCATTTCTGACAAGGCCTGATTTACAAATTGAATATTGTTATATCGATCTATGACCCATATGCCTTCTTTTAAACTCTCAACAATACGCTTATACCTATTGCCGCTTTCTCCCAAATCTCGCATCACGCTAAATACATGTTGCGCCCAACCTTGTTCACTGCGTTTAATAACCGTTGCGAGCACTTCAACTTCACACCAGTTACCCTGCTTTAGCTTGATACGAAAATTACAGCTAAGTTTTTTTAGATCGCCGGAGTACAGTTTATTAAACAGGCTAATAACACGTGCATGATCATTGGGATGAATTTGCTGTCCCCACCAGCTTTGAAATATTTCAGCCGTTGGAATTTCATCTACGGTATAACCCAATATTTTTGCCCAGCTGGGGGTAAAATTTAATTGCGCAGAAGGGGGCAGGCAATAATCGCATAAGCCCACATTACATAAGCTCAATGCTAAGGCATTAGATTGTTGTGTATCGATCTTCAAGGCTTGTGACACTGTGTGTTAACTCCCCTGTACTAACTCTATAACAATAGATGAGTATTAAGTAACATGCCGCCGATCGATAAGCTTAAGACTATTTTTTATATACTTTGCGTTTAAACAAATCACTACGTCTGCTCACCAGACGATCTAAAAACAGCAAGCCATCTAAATGATCCATTTCATGCTGGATTGCTCTGGCTTCAAAACCAGTGGATTCAATTTCATGCTGAATCCCCGTTTCATCGGTGTAATTTAATTTTATTTTTTCTGCGCGAATAACATTACCGGTAAATTCCGGCACAGATAAGCAGCCTTCACGCCCCATCGACATGCCATCCCACTCAGTAATTTCAGGATTCACCATAATCATGTGCCCATGATTATCAACGGGCTTGCGCATATTAGACACATCAACAATCACCACACGCCTAAACATATTAACTTGTGGTGAAGCAATGCCAACGGCACCCGGGCCGGAGCGGCGTGTTTGTTCTAGCTGATAAATAAAATCGAGCAATTCTTTATCGATATTTTCTACAGCTTCCGAGATTTGCTTAAGTCGCTGATCTGGATAAATAAGAATTTCCATAAATCAGCACCTACCCCCGCAATGTATTAATTTCATCAAGGTGAACGTCAATGTCTGCATCCAGTGTCTCCAGGGCCTGCTGTAATGGCTCGATTCCGTTATTCGCCGTACCCTCCATTGTCATAATATATAAAGGTTTATCTGCACTGCCCCCAATATCTGTTTCTAAATCGATGATATTGAGTCCGGCTTCTGCTAATACAGATGTCACCTGTGCAACGATGCCACTTCTATCTGCACCGTATACCGTTACCTGCACATCCGGTTCAGCCAGGGCATCACCATTGCTTGCATCTTCATCTATGTGTAAATGCAAGCCCAGGGTATTACATATATCCCCTAATACTTGCCGAATGTCCGTTTCTGCCGCGTGAGAAACGCGCAGCATAATGGAAAAATTAGCCCCTAAACGCATCATCGATGCCTGTGCCAAATTGCAACCCTGCTTAAATAAGGCATTGGTTACCGATGCAACGATACCCGGCTGATCGGCACCCACCAATGTTAAAACAGACCACTTCATTTTCATCTCCAGTTTTTATTATTTAGCCTGACTCATTAACTAAACCAGATCAAACTGGCCTGACGACCAGTTGTACCATCACGCCTAAATGAATAAAAGTGATGTGCATCATTAAAGGTACAGTACTCTCCACCATATATGGCTTTGACACCGACGTTACTTAATACCAAACGTGCCAGCTGATAAATATCCGCCAGATAGTGCCCCGGTCTATTTTGTATAAACGCCAACTCGGCTTGTGTAAATTTATCCACAAAAACACGGCGCACGTCTTCACCCACTTCAAAGGCCTGGGGGCCAATGGCAGGGCCTAACCAGGCCAATAATCTACCTGGTCTTTCACTTAATCCGGCAACTAAGTTTTCTATAACTCCCTCTGCCAGACCTCGCCACCCAGCGTGCACCGCAGCAACTTTATTGCCCTGGCTATTACAAATAAGTACTGGAAGGCAATCCGCCGTCATCACTGTGCAAACCTGATTGGCCTGTAGGCTAAACGACGCATCTGCATCTGGCGCTACGCCATCTTCTATCTTATTTTGTTTAATAGAAGCATTCAGTGCGGTTGCCTGATGAACTTGATTGAGCCAAAACGGCTCATTGGGCAAATTGATAGCCTCTGATAATTGACGCCGATTTTGTGCCACTATCTGAGGATCGTCACCCACATGCAACGCCAAATTTAAGCCCTCATATACTCCCTGACTTTCACCTGATAAACGCGTGCTACTGTAAGCATGAATATTGTCTGGCGCTGGCCAATTTGGCGTAATAAGTTTTAATTCAGGCTTCATACTCAAACTTGATGTCCCCTGTCCATATGCAAAACGACTCTAAGTTCCCTATTCTTCGTAATACTCATCTGGGTACTCGTCAGAAAAATTATCAATGTAGGATTCATCGACATAGTTAACGTGTATATCGGCTTCTAATACTTTAATTAACGCCTTCATATCGTCAGGCAAGGGCACCTTAAACTCCATCTGTTTTCCAGTGGCTGGATGAATTAAACCCAACTGACCCGCGTGTAGTGCCTGTCGGCTAAAGCCGCGCAACATTTCTTTTAGCTCATCACTCGCGCCAGCCGGTATTTGCAAACGCCCCGCGTAGGTTTGATCACCTACCAATGGGTGCCGCACATAAGCCATATGCACACGAATTTGGTGGGTACGCCCGGTCTCCAAATTGACTTTAATGCGGCTATGCCCGCGGTATCGGTCGAGCACTCTAAAATGCGTTATCGCTTCTTTACCTTCTGGCTTTACTGCCATTTTTTTCCGATCACGCCCATGACGCCCCATTGGCTTATCAATGGTATTACCCGCTGTCAGTACACCTAAAACAATGGCCTGATACTCACGATGCATCGATCGGCTCTGCAACTGGTCCACTAAGGACTTATGTGCTTTTAAGTTACGCGCGACAACTAATAAGCCAGTCGTGTCTTTGTCTAAACGATGCACAATGCCTGAGCGCGGTACTTCGTGCAGCTTTTCATCGTGATACAACAGGCCATTTTGCATCGTCCCGCCGGGGTGTCCAGCCGCTGGGTGCACGACTAAACCAGCCGGTTTATTAATGATCAGAATATCGTCATCTTCATAAACAATATTTAAAGGTACGGGCTCGGCTATTACATCTTCATTGCATGTTTCATGTTCAATGTGAACCTCCAGAGGCTCCCCACCAATAACCTTATCGCGCGTTCTTGGCACTTGCCCATCTAGCAGCACGTGGCCTGCTTTAACCCACTGCTGTAAGCGACTACGTGAATAATCGGGGAACAATTTCACCAAAACAGAGTCTAATCTCTGGGCTGCATACTCGATGGGGATTATTTGAGTGCACACTTCATGGCGGTTATCCTGGGAAATATCATCGGACATAGATGGCTTCTCTTGTATAATGTGCGTTAACTGTATTAGAGTTTGAGTATATGATGCGATTATTACCTTTAGCTATTTTATCTTTGTTTTTAGTTGCTTGCAGCGGAGACGACATAAAAGAAGACCAATATGCCGACTGGTCGGCCAGTGACTTTTATGACGAGTCCAGTTTATCACTAATAAATGGTGAGTTCGAAACTGCAATAACTTATCTGGAAAATTTGGAAGCTCGCTTCCCATTTAGCCCTTATGCTCGCCAGGCACAACTTGATGTCGCTTATGCCTATTATAAATTTGACGAACCCGAATCGGCCATTGCCGCAGCTGATCGTTTTATTCGGATTAATCCACGCGACCCTAATGTTGCTTACGCCTGGTACCTTAAAGGTCGTGCCGACTTTACTCGAGGCAGAGGTTTTTTAGACGATTACATACCACGTGATATTTCTCTGCATGATAATCAATCTATGCAAGATGCTATGCGCAGTTTTTCAACGCTGGTAAAACAATATCCCGATAGCCGTTACGCCGTTGATGCTCATCAGCATATGGTACACCTTCGCAACAAACTAGCAGAGGCTGAATTACATGCCGCTGAATATTATATTCAACGCGAGGCCTGGCTAGCAGCCGCAAAGCGCGGTCAATATGTGGTGGAAAACTATCAGACAACCCCTGCTAGTCGAAGAGCATTAACAATTATGATCAAAGCTTATAATGAGCTTGGTTTAAAAGAACTGGCGGCAGATGCTCAGCTCGTGTTGAAGGCTAATGCAGATAGCAAACAACAAGTTGCCTTAGCCGAAAGCTTAAAAGAACTGCAAGCCCCGGCTAATTAAGCCATGCCAATAAACGATCATTGGACAGGAAGTTAAATAGCTTCCTGGCCTTTTTCTCCGGTACGAATACGCATAATATTTTCGATATTTGATACAAAAATTTTCCCGTCACCAATTTTTCCGGTTCTCGCGGCAGTGCAAATCACCTCAATACACTGCTCTACCTGAGCATCTTCCAGGACAATTTCCAGCTTTACCTTGGGGATAAAATCAACCACATATTCCGCACCCCGATAGAGTTCGGTATGCCCCTGCTGCCGACCAAAGCCCTTCACTTCGGTTGCTGTTAAACCGCTAATCCCAATTTCAGTTAACGCCCGGCGCGTATCATCTAACTTAAACGGCTTGATTATGGCTTCTATTTTTTTCATTATGTAGCCCCAAATTGTTTTCGTTTTCACATGTTATAAAAAAATACCGCCCTAGATTCGTCGATAACCTGATGTAATCGGGTAACGGCGATCTCGCCCGAAGGCGCGCGGAGTAATTTTTACCCCTGGTGGGGCTTGCCGACGCTTATACTCATTCAGCTGAACCATACGAATAATTTTTTCGACGGTTTCTGCGTCATAGCCTGCAGCAATAATATCCTGCTTCGGCATATCTTCTTCAACACTCATTCTAAGAATGGCATCGAGGATTGCGTAGTCGGGCAAACTGTCCTGATCCTCCTGATCTTCACGTAACTCTGCCGATGGTGGCCTGTCGAGCACGCGCTGCGGAATAACCGGCGAAACTGAATTTCGATAATCACACAATGCATAGACCAGTTGCTTTTCAACATCTTTCAGTGGCGCAAAACCGCCCGCCATATCACCATACAATGTACTGTAACCCACGGCCATTTCACTTTTATTGCCGGTTGTAAGCACCATACGGCGAAGCTTGTTGGACAGGGCCATTAATAAAACACCTCGACAACGCGCCTGTATATTCTCTTCGGTGGTATCCACTTCTGTATTTGCAAACTCATCTTTTAGTGTGTCTAAAAACACTTCAAAAACAGGTTCTATTGATATAACTTTGTAATCCACAGCCAATATATCGGCTTCGGCCTGAGCATCATCTAAACTCATTTGTGCCGTGTAACGAGAAGGCATCATCACCGCATGAACTTGATCTGCACCCAAAGCGTCTGCTGCGATAACCAGAGTAAGAGCCGAATCAACTCCACCAGATAAACCAATTACTACACCGTCGAAACCATTGCCCTTCACATAATCACGCACCGCAGTCACCAGGGCTTTATAAATATTCGCTAACTCACTCTGCGGCTGTGAGAGTGGCGTGTTAATGGCGGTAATTACATTATTTACATCAATTTGATAGTGCAGCTGCGCCGCTTCAAAATCTGGCCCTCGCCCTACTAGCTCACCCTCGGCGCTTAATACTAATGAGTCACCGTCAAACACCAGCTCATCCTGACCACCAACCGTATTTAGGTAAAAAACAGGTAATGCCGCTAGCTGTTGGCGACTATGCAACATATCCAGGCGTTGTTGGTGTTTGTTTCGATGATACGGTGAGGCATTTAATACCAGCAGCATTTCAGCACCCGCCTTTACCGCCTGGCTGACAGGCTCATCAAACCAGGCATCTTCACAAATGATGATGCCAATTTTTCGCTGCTTGCATTCAATGACCAGTGGCTGGTGGCCTGCCTGAAAATAGCGTTTTTCATCAAATACCGCATAGTTTGGCAAACTGTATTTATGATATTCCGCCATTACTTCACCGCGCTGGCAAACTACGGCCGCATTGAATAACGCACCCTCTGTAGCCCGCCGGGGCGCTCCAAACACAATCTGCGCTGCGCCTGAACTTGCCGCTATTTCCTGCACCGCCTGTTCTATTTGATGAATAAAACCTCCGCGCAGTAATAAGTCTTCAGGCGGGTATCCACTCAGTGCCAGCTCTGGAAACACCACTAAATCGGCACCTTTTTCCTGCATTTGTTGTCCCAGTGATATGATTTTTCGCGTATTCGCTTTAATATCACCTACCAGAAAGTGATCCTGAACCATGCAAATGTTTACAACTTCACTCATAACAGTGTATCTGGATTAGAATAGAAACTTGATTTTATCAGGAATGGGGAGCACAACCGCAAGATGTTTAAGAGTCTTTTGATTATTATTTTTGTCGCACTCATATTATGGGCCGCTCGAAGCTTTACCATGCGACTAAAAAACAGGCCGCCAATCAGCCCAAATAAACCCGCTAATAAAGATATGCGACAATGCATGCAGTGCAAAACATATATCCCAAGTGAAGATGCCATTATGCAAGGTGATAAAAGCTTCTGCTCTAGCCAACACTTAGAAGACTGGAACAAATCAGTTTGAGCTATATATCTAATCAGGCCGTCACTTCACTATCGAATGGTGATGATGAAACACTCACCTGGCGTCCACTTCGACAAATAAACCAGTACCGTCTTCTCCTGGCATTAGGTTTATTGGTGGTATTTTATAAAGATGGCTGGCTCAATTTTCTAGGCAGTGAGCACCCATACCTATTCCTTACATCCCTCATCATTCTACTGTGCAGTAGCATACTCTTTCTATTTTTAAGCATTCGGGGTAGTCCGCAGCTGGAAACCCAGGTAATACTATCAAACGCCAGCGATATATTGCTCATCACCTTATTGACGCACTCCAGTGGCGGCTTAAGCAGTTCGCTGAGTATTCTGCTTATTATTAATGTTACCGCGACAGGTATCTTCCTAAAAGGCAAACACCCTTTCGTATTTGCAGCACTCGCCTCAATAGCCGTACTAGGTGAACAGACTTTCAACTTTCTGGATAAAACAAGCCACTCCACCGAATATACCCACGCAGGTTTACTCGGCTTAGTCTTCTTTGCGACCAGTTTTCTCGCATCCACATTATCCAATCGAGTTCGTCGATCTGAAAAATTAGCGACAGAACGCGAAGAAGACATTATCAGCCTTGAAATTCTTAATGACGATATTATTCAGAGCATGCGCACAGGCATTATCGTAGTTGATAATAACGGCTATATACGCATGTCGAATAGTTCTGCAGAAAGTTTGCTCGGAAACATTCCATTGCAAGATAAGCCATTACTTAAAAATATATTACCGGCACTCGATACACGACTTCTAGAATGGCGAGAACAGCCCAATATGCATCATAAATCCATTCGTCAGGAACAGGGACTACCTGATATACAACCCGGCTTCCACGAATTACACCGTACCGGCAAAGGCACTGGCGACACACTTATTTTTTTGGAAGATGCCACACAATTGAATCAGCGCTTCCAACAAATAAAACTAGCGTCACTTGGCCGACTCACCGCAAGCATAGCCCATGAAATTCGCAACCCATTAAGCGCTATTAATCATGCCTCACAACTTTTACAAGAATCCGAGCTGGATGCGGCTGATAAAAAGCTAACCAATATTATTACAACGCAGGTAAAGCGACTTGATAAAGTCATAGAAAACGTTTTACAGCTTTCCAAATCACACAAAGGCAGCACTGATGCTATTGAACTAAATAAATGGTTAAATAGTTTTCGTGAGGAGTTTTTACTCAGCTGTAACCTAAACTCGGAGCAGATTACTTTAGAAACCACCGATGATGACATCTTTGTGCTATTTGATTCTAGTCACCTAAATCAGGTAATGGGCAATTTATGTACGAATGCGATTACACACAGCGACAAACAAATGGCACAGATTAAAATACAGATTATATGCGGGCATGATCAACAAAATGATCAACCGTTTATAAAAGTAATCGATAATGGCCCCGGCATTCCTGAAGAAATTATTGAACAAGTTTTTGACCCTTTCTTTACCACCAATCCAAAAGGATCGGGTTTAGGGCTTTATATATCGAAAGAAATCATTGAAAGTAACCGCGCTAAAATTCGTTATTCCAGAAACAATGAATCTGGCAGTTGTTTCACAATACATCTTTTATCTACCATATAGAAATATTTGAATCATGAGTGATAAAAAAACAGATCAAAAACTTGTCCTGATTGTAGATGATGAACCTGATATTTGTGAGCTTGCTGAAATCACGCTCAATAGAATGGGACTGAAAACCCAATCAGCAAACGATATCACTACTGCAAAAAAAATACTTTCATCAGAAAAATTTGATCTATGTCTAACCGATATGAATCTACCGGATGGAAATGGTATTGATTTAGTAGAATATATTCAACAAAATCACTCACAAACACCCGTCGCCGTTATTACCGCTTATGGAAATATGGAATCGGCGGTACGCGCACTAAAAGCCGGTGCATTTGACTTCGTTTCAAAACCTATAGATCTTCAAATACTACGCAAATTAGTCACCTCAGCGATTACGCTACCCACACCTACAAACAACAGCATAGAAGATTCAGCTCAATTTCAATTACTCGGCGATTCGGCTGTTATTCAGCAATTACGCCAAAAAACAAACAAGCTAGCACGCAGCCAGGCCCCGGTATTTATTCATGGAGAGTCCGGCTGCGGCAAAGAACTGGTTGCACGCCTTATTCATCAGCAAGGTGCCAGAGCTGATAAATCCTTTATTCCGGTTAACTGTGGTGCGATTCCTTCTGAGTTAATGGAAAGTGAATTTTTTGGACATAAAAAAGGCAGCTACACCGGCGCCACTGCCGACAAAGACGGTTTATTCAAAGCGGCTGATGGCGGCACATTATTTCTGGATGAAGTCGCCGATCTACCGCTGCAAATGCAGGTTAAATTGCTGCGCGCCATTCAGGAAAAAGCGGTTCGATCTGTTGGTGAGCATCATGAAGAAGCTGTAGACGTACGCATATTAAGTGCCAGCCACAAAAATTTATCCACTCTAGTAAAACAGGGCAAATTTCGTGAAGACCTTTACTATCGCATTAATGTTATAGAACTCGATGTCCCCAGCTTAAGAGAACACCCTGAAGATATACCGGCCCTAACCAACTCATTACTCGCTCGTATAGCTGGCCAGTCCCCCATACTCAGTCTTTCCGCACAAGCGGCTCAAGCACTTGCTAACTATGACTTTCCAGGCAATGTGCGCGAGCTGGAAAATATACTGGAAAGGGCCATCGCTTTAGCTGATGATCATGTTATTGGCCTGGAAGATTTACAGCTGCCGAATCATACGGCTAAACAGCCCACAGAACCGCAGCCCACTACAAAACCACAGAGCAATGACATTCCGCACAACAACCTGAGCCTGATAGATCAGGAAAAAGACGTCATTGTGCAGGCACTGGAGCAAACTCGCTGGAATAAAACAGCCGCCGCCAAACTGTTAGGCTTAAGCCTCCGGCAACTACGCTATCGCCTAAGCAAACTCGATATTGAGTAAACCTGAGTTAAATTAGCACATTAGTAATCCCTATTATTACTACCCAGGCCTTTCCCCCTATCATTGAACAATAACTAACAAAATTGTCACTTTATGACACAGTGACAATAACTTTTGTCACATTCCGCCTGATCAGAAAACCCACGAAATAAACACTAACTAACTGTTATATATCGAATTATTTTAACTTCGAAAAGTTGGCATGGCGACTGCATTGTACTAAACAACCTCTACTAGAGGACTTAATTAACCAAGGCAGAAACACCTCAACCCTGTTATTTGCCAACACCACCCAAACTCGGAGATACACCATGAAAAAAGTCCAACAAGGTTTTACGCTGATTGAATTAATGATCGTTGTGGCCATTATCGGTATTCTGGCGGCTATCGCGATTCCTTCTTACCAGAACTACATTAAATCGGCCAATATGACGCAGGTTACGACCAACGCATCAGAAGCGTTTCGTATTATCAAAAATGAAATATCCAAAGCTAAAACACAGGCTGCATTAGGCGTACCTATTGACACCTTAAGGGATGCAAATGATGCTGCTACTTTATTTGTCCCAACAACCGCAACTGCTGCCCAATGGATTGGCCACCTAAACGGCACTACCGGTTCAAAAGCACCAACGGGTGTTAATGCTTACGCTGCTGCCGCTGTTGCAGCTACTGGTGTAGTGGGTATTGCTGGAGCTGCTGGTGCGATCACAGTCACTAAACCTGCGTATGAAAATTTGACTGCAGCAGTAAGCACAGTTAGATAAAAAGACGTCTATTAGCACTTTACTGTTAATATCTGAAGCCAGAGAGACTTGTCTCTCTGGCTTTTTTTATGCGTGCTAATACATATTTCTTATAACTTTATCCCGTGATTTAAACCGTTTACGCTATTGTGCTTACTAAAAATATTAAAATCACACTATGCTATACACAATAAAATATTATTACGGCGCAGGAGCAGCACCAATGAAACACTACAGACAACAGGGCTTTACACTGGTGGAGCTGATGATTGTGGTTGCAATTATCGGCATTCTCACCATGATTGCGATCCCTTCTTATCAGAACTATATCAGGACTTCATGTATGGCGACCGCTGGCATGAACTTACAAACCCTGCGAACACATGAAGAAGCAGCTAACATTGAGTACGGCACTTATACTGCTGGTGTTCATGATGGAGACAATCCTAGTTCATCTACCTTATCAAATATGAACACCGCCAATCCGCTTGCACCGCTATACTGGAACCCAGATGACAACAATGAATTCAAATACGTTGTAACATCGGGCTCAACGGGTAACATTCTAAATTCATATAGTGTGACCGTAACAGGCCTAGGTGGCTGCGCTGATATTGGCTCAGTAGTTGACGGTATATAAGCGATTATTTTCACTGTTTCACACAAACTTAACAAAATAACTCACATTACTGGCTAAACGCTTGATTTCGGCTACAATTTCCCTAGTATTAACTACTGTAAATTAGGTTCGGATGGAGATCCCGAACCTAATTGTAACTATTAGCCGAGCCTCACTTTTATGCCTCCTGACACAAAACTTAGCGGTCTATCTCGACGCCTTGTCCTCGACGGACTATTGGATGAAGCCAGCGTACTTTCCGCACAGGCTGAGTCAAGAAAAGAGAAGCTCAATTTAAGCCAATACCTGGTTTCGAATAATCTTATCGATGCTAATAAACTGGCAACCATAGCATCTAATGAATTTGGTATTCCGCTTATAGACCTGGATGCTATTGATAAAGAGGTTATCCCTAAAGACCTGGTCAACGAAGATCTGATCAAAAAACACCAGGCTATCCCACTATATAAGCGCGGCAACCGCCTTTATGTTGCCATTGCAGAACCCACCAATCTCATTGCCATCGATGAAATAAAATTCCAGACAGGCATTAGCGCTGAGGCCGTTTTAGTTGAAGTTGATAAGCTCGTTACATTCATTGCATCTGCCTTAGAAAGCAAAGAAAGCAGTATGGATGGCCTGCTAGACGATGATTTAGATGAGGTGGACTTTGAAGACACTGAAGCAGATATATCCGATGATGGTGGTGGTTCCGACATTGATGACACCCCGGTTGTGCGCTTTGTTAACAAAGTGCTACTTGATGCCATTAAAAAAGGCGCATCCGATATTCATTTCGAACCCTATGAAAAGCGCTATCGGGTGCGTTTACGCATAGATGGCGTGTTACGTGAAGTGGCTTCGCCTCCTGTTGCCTTAGGCGGTAGACTTTCTGCCCGTGTTAAAGTCATGTCTCGTATGGATACCGCTGAAAGGCGCGTGCCTCAAGATGGTCGCATAAAAATGCGTATATCTAAAAACAAGGCGATAGATTTTCGTGTTAACACCTGCCCTACCTTGTTTGGTGAAAAAATTGTACTGCGTATTCTTGATCCATCTAGCGCAAGCCTCGGCATAGATATGCTGGGCTATGAGCCCGAACAAAAAGAGCTATATTTAAAAGCATTATCCAACCCTTATGGCATGATTTTGGTTACCGGCCCTACAGGTAGTGGTAAAACGGTTTCCCTATACACTGGCCTAAATATTTTAAACACCGAAGACACCAACATTTCAACCGCAGAAGACCCTGCGGAAATTAACCTTGAAGGCATCAATCAGGTTAATGTAAATGCCAAGGTTGGTTTAGATTTCGGCGCGGCATTAAGAGCCTTCTTACGCCAGGACCCTGACGTTATCATGGTAGGTGAAATTCGTGATTTAGAAACCGCTGAAATTGCCATTAAAGCCGCGCAAACCGGTCATATGGTTATGTCCACCCTGCACACAAATGATGCACCGCAAACACTCTCTCGCTTAGTGAATATGGGCGTACCCCCATTTAACATCGCATCAGCGGTTAACTTGATTATAGCCCAACGTCTTGCACGCAGACTGTGCGAACACTGCAAAACTGAAGATAATATACCAGGTGAAGCACTACTTGAAGAGGGCTTCACAGAAGCTCAAGTTAAAGACGGCATAAAGCTTTACAAAGCCGTTGGCTGTGACGCCTGCGATAAAGGCTATAAAGGTCGTGTCGGCATATACCAGGTATTACCTATATCTGAAGAGATCGGCAGAATCATTATGCAAGGCGGTAATGCATTGGATATTGCCGATCAGGCACAAAAAGAAAATATTCCCGACTTAAGACAGTCTGGATTAAAAAAAGCGGCCTCTGGTGTAACCAGTCTTGAAGAAATAAACCGAGTGACTAAGGACTAAACATGGCACAAAAACAAAAAAAAGCCGAAAAAATCACTTTTACCTGGGAAGGTAAAAACAAGGATGGAAAAATATTAAAAGGCATCATACATGCCACTAGTCAGGACCTTGTAAAAGCAGAGCTCAGAAAACAAGGCATAGTCCCACAGAAAGTAAAGAAAAAGTCATCTGGCTTACTGGGTGGCGGCAAAGGTAAACCAATTAAAACATCTGACATTTCTATATTCAGTCGTCAGATGGCCACCATGATGAAAGCAGGTGTTCCTCTGGTGCAGTCTTTTGATATTATTGGCGAAGGTCATGCCAATAAAAACATGTCCGAACTCATTTTCACCATTAAGAGCGATGTTGAGGCGGGCGGAACATTTGCAGAGGCCATTGGTAAACATCCCTTATATTTTGATGATCTGTTTTGCAATTTAGTAGCCGCCGGTGAGCAATCGGGCGCACTTGAAACATTGCTCGAAAAAATAGCGACCTATAAAGAAAAAACCGAAGCCCTTAAGGCTAAAATCAAAAAAGCCATGACCTATCCTCTTTCTGTATTGGTCGTGGCTTTTATCGTAAGCGCAATACTATTAATTTTTGTAGTACCATCATTTTCCAATATGTTTGCAAGTTTTGGCGCAGACCTCCCCTCATTCACACTAATGGTTGTTGGTTTATCTGACTTTATGGTGGCTTGGTGGTGGCTAATTTTTGGCGGTATAGTAGTCATCATTTCAGCTATTTCACAAACCTTTAAACGTTCTAAAAAATTCCGTGATTTCCTAGATAAAACTTATTTAAAAATTCCTGTGGTAAATGCACTTGTAAAAAATTCATCTATTGCTCGATTTTCAAGAACCCTTTCCACCATGTTTACCGCAGGCGTACCATTAGTTGAAGCGATGGACTCTGTCGCTGGCGCGGCGGGCAATAACGAATATGTTAAAGCAATACTCGCAATACGCGATGATTTATCTAGTGGTTTGCAACTTCAAAGCAGCTTACAAACTTTCCCCGACTTATTCCCTAATATGGTGGTACAGATGGTGGCCATCGGTGAAGAATCTGGCGCACTGGATGATATGCTCTCTAAAGTAGCTGATTTTTATGAAGCTGAAGTTGATAACTCTGTAGATGCACTCACTAGCCTGATGGAACCACTTATCATGGTATTCCTGGCGATTGTTATTGGTGGTTTAGTTATCGCGATGTACTTACCAATCTTCAAAATGGGCGAGGTTGTCGGTGCCTGATACTTATTTCAATTTAGTATTACAGGCATTTAACAACAGCCCCTGGCTTTTTTACACCAGCATAATTTTTATTAGCCTGGCCGTGGGCAGCTTTTTAAATGTGGTTATTTATAGGCTGCCTATCATGCTACAGAATGAATGGCGAAGTGAGTGCCAGTCATTTTTAGAAATTGAATCGACGGAAAAAAATGACACCTTCAATTTATCAAAGCCAGATTCCACCTGCCCTGCCTGTGGCCATAAAATACGCGCGTGGGAGAACATCCCTGTTATTAGTTACCTACTTCTGAGAGGAAAGTGTTCGTCCTGTAAATCACATATCTCTGCCCAATATCCTGTTATAGAAGCCGTCACCGCAACATTATCTGCATTCGTTGCAATGAAATTTGGCGTAAGTGCCGAAACGTTCTGGGGCTTATTATTCACATGGGCATTGGTTAGCTTAACCATGATAGATGCTAAAACGCAGCTGCTTCCAGACAACATCACACTGCCCTTATTATGGTTAGGTATACTGGTGAACACCTCGGGCACCTTTACTGATTTAGAATCCTCCGTGTTTGGTGCCATGCTTGGCTACTTGATTCTGTGGAGTATATATAAACTATTTAAAGCCGTTACTGGAAAAGAAGGTATGGGCTATGGTGACTTCAAATTACTCGCCGCGCTGGGTGCCTGGATGGGTTGGCAAATGCTGCCACAAATCATCCTTCTTTCATCCTTAGTTGGGGCTGTTATTGGCATCGCTATGATTATTTTTACCCGTCACAATAAAAACATTCCTATTCCATTCGGGCCTTATCTTGCTATCGCTGGCTGGATTGCTTTTTTATGGGGACAAGATATTAACCGCCTTTGGCTTAATATTTAAACTATGCTGACGGTTGCCCTAACCGGTGGCATAGGCTGTGGTAAAAGCACAGTCTGCCAACTCTTTTCAGCTCGCAATGTGCCTGTTATTGACACAGACGTTATTGCTCATCAAATAGTCAAACCCGGACAGCCTGCGCTTAAAGAGATTATTGATACTTTTGGTAAAAGCATACTTTTAGAAAATACCACACTGAATAGAAAAGCCCTCGCTAAAGAAATATTCTCCAGCTCCAAAAAGCGAGCATTGCTAGAATCTATATTGCACCCTAAAATAAAACATGCTGTTGAACAGCAACTGACGACATTACAACACGCCCCTTATGTCATTATCGCTATTCCCTTACTTATTGAGACCCATCAGCAGTGCACATATGATCGTGTACTGGTAATTGACTGTGATGAACAACTGCAGCGTACTCGCACGCTAAACCGTGACAATAGAAATATTCAGGATATTAATGCTATTATTGAAGCACAGGTACCGCGACAGCGCAGACTATCTTATGCGGATGAGGTCATAGAAAATTCACATGACATTGCATCACTAGAAGATCAGGTAGAACAATGCCATCAACGATATTTAAAACTAGCCCGCACTAAGAATCATCACGTTTAGTTCACACTTGCATACAGTCGCTATACGACTATGATGTATAAAACTTATGTTTATTAGAATTTTGTGCCAAAATGTAAAAATTAAATTTTATTCACGGTAAATATATGTCAGATCAACTCATTTTTGAACAACCATTGAATGAGCGCATCCGTACATTTTTACGGTTGGAGCATTTATTCAACCAGTTTAATCAGCACATCAATCACAACTCAGGTTGGGATACGCACAGCGCCGTAAAGAGTATTCTCGATATAATGAGCCTGCTAGGTCGCGGTGATATTAAACGTGAAACTATAAAAGAACTAGAACGCCAGCACGTCACCTTAAAAACTTTTATAGAAATACCTGATATTAATCATGGGCGACTCAAAGACATCATTAGTGAACAAGAGGCCTGCCTGAAAAATCTACACAAAATAAATAACAATATCGGCCAGGAGCTTTTACAGAATGAGTTGCTCAATGCCATCCGTCAACGATTAAATATGCCCGGTGGGCTTTGTGAATTTGATCTACCAGTATATGCACATTGGTTAAATCAACCACATGAACAACGTATAGCTATTTTACAAAACTGGTTCCAACCATTCACAACATTAGAAAATGCGGTCAGATTAATACTACAGGTTATTAGAGACAGTACCGAGCCTGCTGATGGAATAGCTGAGAGCGGATTTTTTCAAAAAAATCTCGACTCAAATCAAACATGTCTAATGATTCGCGTATCACTACCAAAAGACACTCATGTTTTTCCCGAAATTAGCGCGGGGAAACATCGCTTTACTATTCGTTTCTTAACGGCCTGCAACCCATCTCGTAGACCTGAGCAAAGCAAGCAAAACATTGAATTTAAAATCGCCTGCTGCATTTTATAACACCCAGGTCATTTATTGAGAAAACCTAAACTCAGTTGAATGGACTTTTTCATCAGATATAAGCCTTACCCGTAAAAGCCAATCGCTCCTGCCTAATGAGCACACGGGTAGCAATACGTCAGCGCTCCAACTATCACCACTGTTTTTAAGTGAATAGACGTTATTCCCCATATTCATCCCTTCCATTTCAAACTCTATCTCGACATTAAATGGCTGTGGATTTAAAGATGTAAGTTGTATGTTAAATGGCGTTAAAGGTGACGGGGTTCCGTCAAAACCAATTTTATACTCAATATCATTATTATTTATATGACAGTTTTTATTTAATAAATCACATGAGGATTTATGCATAAATCCTAGCGGCTGTTTATCCTTCTCCAACAATAAACCCAAAAAATACGAAGCTAGAAACACAAGCACTAAAACAACTAATCCTGTCTTCATATTTTACCAGACTCATTCCAGAAGCTAGAGATAGCAGCCACGCCCTGTGCGCCAAATTTTATCGCCGTAGAAATATCATCTTGTTTCATACCACCTAAAGCATACACAGGGATATCAATATCCGAAATTAAGCTCGCAAACACCTCCCACCCAATACCTTTAACATCAGGGTGACTCGTGGTTTCTTTAACAGGTGACAATAAAATAATATCTGCATTTATTTTTTGCGCATGCCTTATATCTGCAATTGTATGGCAGGACACCGACAATATCTTTTCAAGGCTTATTGGTCTTACTGCTGAGGTATACAGCATTTGACTGCTTAAATGCAATCCATGAGCCTGTGTCTTCTGGTAGATTTCGAGGCTTGTATTTAATAATAATGTGGCTTTATATTTTTCACATATAATCTTGGCCTGTTCAGCCATTCCCACAAAAGCGGCTTGGTTAATATTTTTACAGCGCAACTGTACTAACTTTATTCCGGGGTGCAGACTATTTTCAAGCCTGGATAAAAAATCATTCTGCTCATCAAACGAGCCAGTAATCATATATTTATCGGGGAACTTTAAAGAATGAATAATACTGCGGTTTGCAGCTGGAAAATCAACAGACCTCAACTGATCAATTGATTTCCATTGTATAGACTGGCCTTCAGCCCCTCTTGGCTTACCACTAAAGGCATTTACAATATGAATATTTAAAACTACCGTTTTATCCGAATATTGATGCCGGATAATTTTAAACGGGTGAGACGCCAGCAGATGGATATCGAGTTCTTCTAATAGCTCACGTTTTAAAGCATCTTCAATCGACTCACCGACTTCAAGTTTTCCTCCGGGAAATTCCCACAAACCGCCTTGATGTGATGTGTTTGAGCGTAATGAAATTAACACTTCATTTTGTTGATTGATAATAACCGCAACGGCGACCTGGACTGCTGAGGAAGTCATTATTCAGATTCCCGAATAGAAATTTATAACAGAATTATTTTATGTTTTAGCTTCGATATTCCGCATTAATTTTAACGTAATCATAAGAAAGATCACTGGTCCATACACTGGCCTGATACTCGCCCGTATTAAGCTCGATACGAATTAAAATCTCATCTTGATTCATAACCTGCTGGCCTTGCTCTTCAGTATAGCCAGGATCACGTCCGCCGTTAGAAACAATGCAAACATCACCTAAGTAAATTCTAATTTTATCAATATCAAATTCAACGCCTGCACGGCCTACAGCCGCAAGGATTCGCCCCCAATTAGGGTCGCATGCAAACAATGCCGTTTTAACCAATGGGGAATGAGCGACGGTATAGGCAACTTGGCGCGCATCTTCAAGGCTCGTGCTAGAAGCAACTTGCAACGTTACAAATTTTGTCGCACCTTCAGCATCACGAATAATGGCCTGAGCAAGATATAAACATACCTCGCTCACCGCATTAAACAACTTTAAATAGTCAGCGTTTTTTTCAACTAGTTTGCTGTTACCCGCCTGGCCTGTTGCCATTAATACACAGGCATCATTGGTAGAAGTATCGCTATCAACCGTAATGGAATTAAAAGACAAACTTACCGCATCTTGTAAACACTCTTGCAACAAAGCCTGGTCTACAGCTGCATCAGTCGCCACATACGCCAACATAGTTGCCATATTCGGCTGAATCATGCCAGCACCTTTTGATAGGCCAGTGATACTGACAGTTTTACCCTGCAGCTCAAACTGACGTGATATACCTTTTAATTTAGTATCGGTGGTCATTATCCCATACGCCGCCGTTATCCAGTTATTTTCTGCTAACAGATCAAATACTGACGGTAATGCCATTGCGATTTTCTCTACGGGTAAGCTTTCACCGATAACGCCCGTTGAGAAAGGTAAAACTTCTTGAGCACTACATCCTGTTTGTTTAGCCACTAATTCACAACTGGCATTTGCATCTTCTACGCCTTGCTTTCCGGTACCTGCATTTGCATTACCAGAATTAATTAACAAATAACGAGGTGAAGCTGCTGCAATATTTTTCTTTGCCAAGATAACAGGCGCTGCACAAAATTTATTTTTTGTAAAAACAGCTGCACATGCACTATTTTCAGCTAGCTCTATTAAAACCAGATCTTTATTTTTATTTTTTTTAATGCCTGCCGAAACTGCAGCCAAACGGATACCCTTTATGGGCAAAAGCATGTCTGGTTCTATAAGCCCTACTGACATTTTAAACTAGCTTTCCATGGCATTGTTTAAACTTCTTACCCGACCCACAGTAACAAGGGTCATTACGTCCAACTTTTTTATCGGGTCGAACATATGGCTGAGCTTCATCAGATGAATCTGTAATATGTTCTTCTGCCTGTATCCCGGTAGAATCAGCATGTTCATAATTCATATCCGATGGCATTTGCTGCTGTCTTTCCAGTTCGGCTATTTCTTCCTGGGATCTAATCTCAACTTTAGACAAGGTAGCAGCAACTTCTTGTTTAATCTGCTCGAGCATTTCCGTGAACATTTCAAATGATTCACGTTTATATTCCTGCTTTGGATTTTTCTGTGCCATAGCGCGTAAATTAACACTTTGACGCAGATAATCCATCGCGCCCAAATGCTCTTTCCAATGCGAGTCTAATACCTGCAACAAGATATATTTTTCAAAACGACGCAGTTCAGCCGAACCAATTTTATTTTCTTTTTCTTTATATACTGATTTAAGCTCAGTTATTATGCGTTCACCCAATGTATATTCATTTAATTGGTCGTCTTCATCTAGCCATTTACGAAGATCGCATTGCAGGCCAGTTTCTTCTTCTAATGTTGTTTTTAGACCATCAAGATTCCATTGCTCTTCATGCGTACCGACAGGTATATAAGTTGTAACCAGTGCATCTATCACATCTTCACGAATTGACTCGACTAGCTCACTCAAGTCATTCTCAGCCATCATCTCATTACGCTGCTGATAAACCACCTTACGCTGATCATTTGCTACATCATCATATTCAAGTAATTGCTTACGGATATCAAAGTTATGCCCTTCAACTTTACGCTGTGCATTTTCAATGGCGCGTGACACCCATGGATGCTCTATTGCTTCATCTTTTTCCATGCCTAATTTTTTCATTAAGCCGGCAACTTTATCTGAAGCAAAAATACGCATTAGGTCGTCTTGTAGCGATAAGTAAAAACGCGTAGACCCAGCGTCACCTTGTCGTCCTGAACGACCACGTAACTGATTATCAATACGACGAGATTCATGCCTTTCACTACCAATCACATGCAACCCACCAGAATCCAGGACTTGTTGGTGACGTTTTTCCCACTCTACTTTTAAGGCTTGTTTTTCTTCTTCGCTAATTTCACCCTTCGCTGCGATTTCAACATCCAGGTTACCGCCTAAAACAATATCAGTTCCTCGGCCAGCCATATTAGTAGCGATAGTAACTGCACCTGGCACACCTGCTTCAGCAATAATCATTGCTTCACGCTCATGTTGTTTCGCATTCAAAACGCTGTGTTTAATGTCTAGTTTATTTAATAAATCAGACAAATGCTCAGAGGCTTCAATCGAAGCTGTACCGACCAGAACTGGCTGCTGTCGTTGAAGACAATCTTTCACGTCTTCGGCTATCGCATTAAATTTTTCTTCTTCGGTGAGGTAAATCAAATCACCATGATCTATTCTTGCAACAGGTACGTTGGTCGGAATGACCATTACTTCCAGGCCATATATAGACTGGAACTCAAACGCCTCGGTATCAGCGGTACCGGTCATACCAGATAATTTTTCATACAGGCGGAAATAATTTTGGAACGTAATAGATGCTAGCGTTTGGTTTTCATTTTCAATATTAACGCCTTCTTTCGCTTCTATTGCCTGATGCAAACCATCAGACCAGCGACGACCTTCCATCGTACGCCCTGTAAATTCATCAACAATAACAATTTTTCCATCTTGAACAATGTAATGGACATCTTTTTGATAAATTACATTCGCGCGAATAGAGGCGTTCAAATAATGAATTAGGTTAATATTTGTTGCGCTATACAAACTGTCATTATCATCGAGAATATTTTCACGAATAAGCATTTTCTCAACTTTTTCATGACCTAGCTCGGTGATATGTACTTGCTTGTTCTTTTCGTCAACCGTGAAATCACCCGTAGGCTCTTCCTCTTTTGACTCTGGCATTTCGCCTTGCTCTAATTCTTTAACCAGCTCGTTAAATTTTGTATAGAGTTCTGAATTGTCATTGGTTGGCCCAGAAATAATAAGCGGCGTTCTGGCTTCATCTATTAAAATAGAATCGACCTCATCAATGACTGCAAAACTTTGCCCTCGCTGAACTTTCTCTTCAACACTGAAAGCCATGTTGTCGCGTAGATAATCAAAACCAAATTCATTGTTTGTGCCATAGGTGATATCGGCTGCATAAGCCTGTTTTTTCTGTAGAGGATCCATGCCGGCTACTGCAATACCTGTGCTCATACCCAGGAAGGCATACAACTTACCCATCCAGTCAGCATCACGCTGCGCCAGGTAATCATTTACCGTTATTACGTGAACACCTTTGCCGGGTAAAGCATTTAAATATACGGCTAAAGTTGCAACTAATGTTTTGCCTTCACCGGTTCGCATTTCAGTAATATTGCCGTTGTGTAAAACAATACCGCCAATCATCTGCACATCGAAATGACGCATACCCAGCGCACGACGCCCTGCTTCTCTAACGGTGGCAAATGCTTCAGGCAATAAAGAATCAAGCACTTCACCTGACTTTAATCGTTCACGGTATTCGACTGTTTTAGCACCCAGTTGCGCGTCCGTTAAGCTTTCCAACCCTGATTCGAGATTATTAATACTGTTTACAATTTTGCGATATTTTTTAACTTGACGGTCATTGCGACTACCAAAAATTTTTCGCATTAAACTGGATGCCATTGTGTATCCTTATAACTTACAAATTGCTTTAAATTGGGGCTGTTATTATGCCTTAGGAAGCTGGGAGGCTTAAGCACTGTGTATAAAAAACAGCAATATACGCGATATAAAGAACTATTATCGCCTTTGTACAAATTTTTGAGGATTGATCTGACGCCCATTTTTAAGCACTTCAAAATGAACATGCGGGCCAGTGGATCGACCCGTTGACCCCATTAAGGAGATTAGCTGCCCTTTTTTGACGGTATCGCCCACTTCAACCAGGTTTTTAGAGTTATGCCCATAACGAGTCATATAACCATTCCCATGGTTTACTTCCACTAAATTACCATAGCCATAACGCTTAGAAGACCAGGTAACGACACCACCGGCTACAGCCAAAACATCAGAGCCCGATTTCGCAGCGAAATCCATTCCCTTATGAAACTGTAATTTACCCGAAAATGGGTTAGTACGCATTCCATAATAAGATGAAATCCAGCCGCGCTTGATCGGACGGCCTTCAGGTAAAACTTCTTCTTGCATGTGACTGCTCATCAATATATTTTCCAACACACCGAGTTGCTGTTCACGATCTTCAAGCTCCAGGATAACCTCATCAATTTCGCTACCGAAGTCTAATTCCTGTAACCCGGGCTCTTCCGGCCCACCAATGCCCGGCGATTCTTCGAAGTTAAACTCGCCCCGGTCTAGCTTTGCAATCGTTACCAGCTTTTGACCTAACGCATTCAAGCGCATGGCATGAGCTTGAACTTCACCCAATCTTGCCGCCAGGGCATCTAAATCTGCACGCGCATTAAAACGAGTCTGGCTGATTAGATCACGCTGTAATTTAATTTCTTGCTGAATTGAGCTAATACTAGACGATGAGGCCTGAGACTGGCCTACCCAATAGCCGAATAGAGCCAGGCCAGATGCAAACATTGACGTAAACACAAACAACAGCATAAGCTGCATTGGGCTACCAATTTGCACGCGGCGCGGGCGGCCCCTAAATTTACTTAAAAGAATAATATCCATACAGAAAAACTAACGAGTAATGAAGAACCTAAGAAATGATTATAAACAAAAATATAGGCCAGAACATAGCATATTACCCGTTTGGATTACAGACCTTTACCACATAATGCCAATTTCTTTAGAATCTTAATGCACAGACCCCGTCGAATCATTAAAATGGGCCACTTATCGCCGCACAATTGAGCCTGCATGGACAATCTTTCCGAAAAATTACAACAACGTATTCTGCGAAAAGCCCTGGAATTACAGAGAATGGGGCAAGCGATTAAGGCCTCACTCCCCTTGGACTGCCACGCACACCTCAATGTTGTTGGTATACGTGAAAATCAACTGATTTTGTTAACCGATTCACCGGTATGGCAAACACGCCTGCGTATGTTTAGCCAAACGATACTTGAAGCTTTGCATCAGCATACGGGTATCACACTGACTAGAGTTAAAATTAAATTAGCCCCAGCGCAGCGGATTATTGAACCTGATGCACCACCTAAAAGAACACTCAGTGAAGACAGCGCTAAAATGATTAACCAAACCGCTAGCTGTATTTCAGACCCTGCACTTCGTCAAGCGATGTTACGTTTATCTAAAAAAGCAAAATAGAACAACATCTGCTTTTACTCCACGCAATAAAAAAGCCTCAAATATTGAGGCTTTAAAAATATTGCTTGGCAAAGAATCTAATTATGCGTGAACGGGCTGCGCATATGAAATAGGTGAAACCGCATCTTCTTCTTCAAATGTCACTTCTTCCCATGCATCTGGATTAGCGATTAATGCCTTTAACAAATTATTATTTAAGCCATGCCCTGATCTATAGCCAGAATATGCACCTATTAAGCTATGCCCTAGCAGATATAAGTCACCAATTGCATCAAGAATTTTGTGTTTTACGAACTCATCCTGATAACGAAGACCGTCTTCATTAAGAACGCGGAATTCATCAACACCAATAGCATTATCCAGGCTAGCGCCTAGCGCAAGATTGTTTTCACGCAACTTTTCAAAATCACTCATAAAGCCAAATGTACGAGCACGACTAACCTCTTTTACAAAAGAGGTCGATGAAAAATCGATTTCAGCCTGTTGTGGTGCACCATTAAAAACAGGGTGATTAAAGTTAATCGTAAAACTAACTTTGAAACCTTCAAATGGCTCAAATTTTGCCCATTTATCTTCTTCTTCAACAATAATTGGCTTGGTAATTCTGATAAATCGCTTAGCCTTATTCTGTTCAATAATACCCGCAGACTGCAGCAAAAACACAAACGGACCAGAACTGCCATCCATAATGGGTACTTCACCTGCACTCAAATCTACGTACGCATTATCAATACCAAGGCCCGCCATCGCAGATAATAGATGTTCTACTGTGGAGACTTTTGCGCCATTCTCACCCAAAGTGGTAGAAAGCTGGGTATCACACACATTTTCTGCTTTAGCATAGATTTCAACTGGTTCATCAAGATCTACACGTCTAAATACAATGCCTGTATCTGGCGCAGCAGGCCGCAAAGTAAGGTATACCTTATTGCCCGTGTGCAAACCAACACCGGTTGCGCGGATAACATTTTTTATAGTGCGTTGACGAATCAAGTGGAAATTCCTAATTTATTGAGCATATTTTGCGACGCTATTAGCCAATAGTGGCAAAAACAGCCGACAAATTATACATAAATTGTAACAATAAGAACATAACATTCTGCTATAGGAGATTATAAGCAAGTTTTTAGCTTAAACAGCCAACTTGCACACAAAATAGAAAAGACTCACAAGCTTTTCCTAACACCTATATAAATATCAGTGGTTTCTTATCTAGCCACTACCTTAATCAGCCTGACGACGTAAAAAAGCGGGGATATCCAGCAAGTCATCATCCAATGTGCCACTTAAGCCACCTCCAGATGCTTTCTTACGCTGAATCGTTGGCTTGTCATAGTCACCATAGTCAACATCACCCGCCGTATTACGCTTCACTATTTTCATCGTTTCCTTGTTAGCAACTTGTATTTGCTGACCCAGGCCTGTCGCAACCACCGTTACGCGTAATTCGTCTTCTAATTCAGGGTCTATTGCCGTACCCATAACTACAACCGCCTCTTCAGAAGCAAATGAGTTAATAATAGCACCAATATCTTCAAACTCGCCCAAGGTCAAATTAGTACCCGTCACATTAACCAGAATACCTCGTGCACCGGATATATTTACATCTTCTAATAACGGGCTAGCGACAGCGGCTTCGGCAGCCAATGCAGCACGATTATCACCAGTAGCACGACCAGAGCCCATCATGCCCATGCCATTTTGCGTCATTACTGTACGTACATCAGCAAAATCGACATTGATAACGCCAGGGTGAGTAATTAGCTCGGTAATGCCTTGAACAGCATTATGCAACACATCATTCGCGCCATTGAAGGCATTCATTAAATCAAATTCACGCCCATACACGCTAAGCAATTTGTCATTAGGAATAGTGATTAGTGAATCAACATGCTGACTTAATTCCTTAATACCATTCGCTGCAATTTTCATGCGGTTCGCGCCTTCAAACACAAACGGCTTAGTTACAACGCCAACCGTCAGTATTCCCATGTCACGTGCAATTTGTGCAACGATGGGCGCGGCACCAGTACCCGTACCACCACCCATGCCTGCCGTTACAAAAATCATATCTGCACCCATCAAAGTTTCCTGAATGCGTTCACGATCTTCTAATGCTGCCTGACGACCAATTTCTGGATTAGCGCCTGCACCTAACCCTTTAGTTATGTTGCCACCAATTTGTAGCGATATTACACCGTTTATTTTTTTAAGTGCCTGTGCATCTGTATTGGCACAAACAAAATCAACGCCTTCAATACCCGTCGACATCATGTGTGTAACCGCATTACCACCGCCGCCGCCAACTCCAACGACTTTAATGACGGCATCTTGTGCAACAGAATCCATCAACTCAAACATGTGCTTTCTCCTCATTTATATTTTTATTCAGACAATCTTTTGCTGCCTGCTTATTTTTTATTAAAATTTGTTTCTCCCGAACTTTAACTCCGGAAGACATTACTAAAAGTTCCCCTGGAACCAGTTTTTCATACGTTCCCATGTGCCTTTCATACCCCCTTCGGTTGAAAAATATCGGTTACTACTGTTTTGATGCTGTTCTCCAAATAACAACAGCCCAACACCAGTCGCGTGAATTGGATTACTAACTACATCCGCCAGGCCACTTACATATTGTGGTACACCTAAGCGAACAGGCATGTGGAATATTTCTTCTGCAAGATCCACCACGCCTTCCATTTTTGAGCTACCGCCGGTAAGTACAACACCGGCCGCAATAATATCTTCAAAACCACTTTTTCTTAACTCTGCTTGAACCAGTGTTAGCAATTCATCGTAACGAGGCTCAACAACTTCTGCTAAAGTCTGGCGTGACAATTTACGTGGAGGTCGATCACCCACACTCGGCACTTCAATCGTTTCTTCTGGATTTGCCAGTTGACGTAATGCACAAGCATATTTAATTTTTATTTCATCTGCGTATTGTGTTGGCGTACGTAAAGCGACGGCTATATCATTTGTAACCTGATCTCCCGCAATCGGAATGACCGCAGTATGACGAATTGCACCATCCGCGAACACTGCAATATCTGTAGTACCGCCACCTATATCAACTAAACAAACCCCTAGTTCTTTTTCATCTTCGGTTAATACAGAATAACTAGACGCAAGTTGCTCTAAAATAATGTCGTCAACTTCAAGCCCACAACGCCGCACACATTTAATAATATTTTGTGCTGCCCCAACTGAACCTGTTACCAAATGTACTTTTGCTTCAAGGCGCACCCCCGACATTCCAATCGGTTCACGAATACCTTCTTGCTCATCAATAATAAATTCTTGCGGCAAGATATGCAGGATTCGCTGATCTGCTGGAATAGCCACAGCACGTGCAGCATCTATAACACGGTCCAGGTCCATTTCGCTTACTTCTCGATCTTTAATCGCCACAATGCCGTGAGAGTTAATGCTCTTAATATGACTCCCCGCTATACCGGCATATACTGAATTAATCTGACACCCCGCCATTAATTCAGCTTCTTCCACTGCACGCTGAATTGATTGCACGGTAGATTCAATATTGACGACCACACCTTTTTTTAATCCCTTTGATGGATGGGAACCAAGACCGATAATTTCAACCCCGCCACTTGGAGTTATTTCACCGACAATTGCGACAACTTTTGATGTCCCAATATCCAGTCCAACAACCAGGTTTTTTTCTGTCTTTTTTGTCATTATTTTTATGCCTCTGTCCAGGCTACTGCAAAACCATTGGTATATCGCATATCGATATGCTTAATTTTACGCGTTTCGGATTGAAAATTATTTTTATAAACGGATGCAAATCGCTGCAGTCTTTGATGCATTTTTTCTCTGCCCAATCTTAGCTCTGTTCCATCCGTCATTTTTAACGTCCATGATCGTCTTTCATCCAGGCTCATAGTTTGTATATACAAACCCGTTTCCAGCAACCACGCCTGCATCCGAGCCAACTCTTGAAACATTATCTTGTGCAAACCTTCTGGCCCCTGGAGATAAGGCAAATTTTCACTTAACTTTTTCTCTGGTACAAACAACACACCTTTTGCACTAAGCACAGCATTATCTCCCCAATACACCACTGGTTTTTTTTCAATTACTCTAACCAACAACTGATCCGGCCATTGACGTCGCACTGAAACATCTTCAACCCATGGCAAGCTAATAAACACATTACGCACAGCCGATAAATCAACACTAAAGAAGCCACCGTCGACAACTGGCATCGCTTGCTTTCTTAATTGCTCTTTATCAAGATAGTTAAATTCACCTTCAATTTTCACTGAAGTTATAGGCAGTACTTGCTGCAAGTTTATTTGTGTAGCAACTATAGATACCGACACAACAAATAAAGACAGCAATATCACTTTAGGTTTCCATAAAATACGTGCCATTGATAATAATACTGCCAATGTTGTTGCTACACGTTCACTCTTATGCTTATTCACACCTCTTACAGCTTGACGTTTTTCATTCATGAACAAACGCCCCCTGCAAAATATTCAGCACCAACTCTTCAAAAGAAATCCCAGCATGTTTTGCCGCCATCGGCACCAAACTATGATCCGTCATTCCAGGCACTGTATTTACTTCTATTAACCAGGGTTTATTATCACTATCAAGCATGAAATCTACTCGTCCCCAGCCCTTTGCCATCACTGCCTTAAATGCTTGCAGCATCATATTTGCTAGTTCTGTCTCATATTTTTCAGACAAGCCACACGGACAAATATACTGCGTATCATCTGAAACATACTTTGCCTGATAATCATAAAAATCATGTTCTGTTTGTAAACGAATCATGGGTAAAACCCGATCACCCAATATCGCCGCCGTATACTCTTCACCCTGAATAAACTTCTCGGCGATAATGGTTCCGCCACATTTTTTTGCCAATTCCCATGCAGGCTGCATTTCTTCATGGGTGTTCACTTTACTAATACCGATACTTGAACCCTCAAGCACTGGTTTAATCATCACTGGTAAACCTAATTGTTCAATCGCAGCTTCACAATCTTCTGCTGAATTTAATTCTTTATACTCTGGTGTTGGTAGTGATAGTGCTTGCCAAATTTGCTTACAACGCAGTTTATCCATTGCCAAAGCCGAACCCAAAACACCTGATCCTGTATACGGAATTTTTAGTAATTCCAAAACACCCTGGACAACACCGTCTTCACCACCGCGGCCATGCATCATATTAAATACGTGGCTATAATCGGCCTCTCTTAATTCTTTGCAAATATCACGATTAACATCAATACCTATCGCATTAATACCTTGCTGAACTAATGCCTTTAACACTGCATTACCACTATTGAGTGAGACTTCACGTTCTGCTGACCAACCGCCCATAAGCACAGCTACTTTACTAAAATCACTCATCAGCAAACTCCCCTACAATCTTTACCTCAGACTGCAGCTTTACACCCTGCTTTTGTTCTACTGTTCTCTGTACCAATTTCATCAATTTTTCTATATCGCTGGCACTTGCCTTGCCACTATTAATAATAAAATTCGCATGTTTCTCTGATACAACTGCATCACCTATTCTGAAACCTTTTAAACCACTCACCTCTATTAATCGAGCAGCATAATCACCTGGTGGATTTTTGAATACCGAACCACAGCTTGGCAAGCCAGTAGGTTGTGATTGATTTCTTTTTTCCAGTAGCTCTTTAACATTTTGTGCCGCCGCTTCTCCGTCACCCAAAGTCAGTTTAATATCGGCACTTACAAACCATTCATTCCTGTTGCCTTTAACTGAACGATATGCAATTTCATAATCCTTTGGAGTGCGCACATAAACATTACCCTGCATATCGATCGTGGTTACCGATTCAATCACTGACCATGTGTCACCACCGAATGCGCCCGCATTCATTGCTAATGCACCACCTAACAAACCCGGTATGCCTGCAAAAAATTCACCACCCAATAAATTATTGCGATGACAAAACCTTGATAACTTCGCACAACTAATACCTGCACTCGCTCTGATCACATTATTTTCTAATAATGTAATCTCTGACAGGCTTCCTTTTAACGATATTACCGTGCCGCGAATGCCACCATCTCTTACCAATAAGTTACTGCCAAGACCAATAAACATAAGGGGTTCGGTGGCTGGTAAGCTGCGCAAAAAACTGACCAAATCATCAATATCTGCTGGTGTATACAACTGATCAGCTTTGCCACCGACTCGCCAACTGGTATGTTTCAGCATAGGCTCATCAATTTGCAGCGTTCCCCTGAAGTTATACACGTTTGAAGCCGCCATCATTTTGCCAACGCCTTGGGTAATTTTTCCGCAATAGCACCAATACTGCCTGCACCTAAAGTCAGCAAAACATCACCATCTTCAATAAGATCGAGAATAGATGAATCTAATTCTTCAAGGTCTTCAACGAAAACTGGATTAACACGACCTCTGGCACGAATTGCTGCACAAAGTGCACGTCCATCAGCGCCCGCTATATGCTCTTCACCGGCAGCATAAACTTCAGTAATAATTAATCTATCTGCTTCCGATAAAACCTTACTAAAATCTTCAAACAAATCCCTTGTACGCGTATATCGATGCGGCTGAAAAACAACCACTATCCGTTTGTCACTCCACGCACCTTTTGCTGCTTCCAGCGTCGCCCTGATTTCTGTAGGGTGATGACCATAATCGTCAACCAATAACACATTGCCTTTAATCGTTTTAATTTCGCCATACTGCTGCATACGACGTCCAATACCATCAAATATTTTCAGAGCATTCTGTATTGATTGCGTTTCAACACCCAATAAGTGCGCGACTGTAATTGCCGCAAGCGAATTTAAAACATTGTGTTTCCCAGGTAAATTCAATGTAATGTTTATTACATCACTCTCGCCTGGAAGCTTTAAATCGTAGTGACACTGCATACCGTTACAATGAATATTTTCTGCTTTCACATCTGCATCAGATTCAATACCGTAGGTGATAATCGGTCGTGAGACCTTATCCAGAATCTGCTTGTTTTCCGCATCATCTAAACAAATAATGGCCTGACCATAAAACGGCAGATGATGTAAAAACTCTACAAACGACTGTTTGTATTTTTCAAAATCACCACCATGTGTTTCCAAATGGTCTGCATCTATATTTGTAACAACAGCCATCATAGGTTGCAGCAATAGAAAAGAAGCATCACTCTCATCAGCTTCCGCAACAAAATACTTGCCTTCACCTAGCTTCGCATTAGTTGCCGCACTATTTAATTTTCCACCAATCACATAAGTTGGATCTATACCCGCTTCAATTAAAATACTCGCGGTCAAACTGGTGGTTGTTGTTTTGCCATGCGTGCCTGCAATCGCAATCCCATAACGAAAGCGCATTATTTCAGCCAGCATTTCTGCGCGACGAACAATCGGTATACGTTTTTCTTTCGCTGCAACGACTTCTATATTATCTGCTGCAATTGCAGTAGACACGACAACCACTTCAGCGCTTTCAACATTGCTTGCGGCTTGCCCTATAAAAATTTCTGCGCCCTGCTTACTTAAACGCTTAGTCGCCACATTTTCTTTTACATCAGAGCCTGAAATCTTATAACCCAGATTAAGCAAAACTTCCGCAATACCGCACATTCCAACGCCGCCAATACCCACAAAGTGAACACGCTGAATTTTACGCATAGGATGAGATTCAATTAGCATCATATCCTCCTGCAATCAAACACGCTTGCGCAACTAAACGAGTTGCTTCTGGCATACCTTTTTCTTTGGCTTTATTTGCCATTCTTAGTGCTGCATTTCTATCAATTGCATTTATTGCGTTTGCTAATGTATCTACATTTAAATCTTTCTGCTGTAACAAAATCCCGGCATCTGCTTCAGTTAAGTACTGCGCGTTACGTGTTTGATGGTCATCAACGGCATAAGGATAGGGCACCAAAATTGCAGCTACACCTGCAGCAGCAAGCTCAGCGATAGTCATTGCACCTGCACGACAAATCACCAGATCAGCCCATGCGTACATTTCTGCCATATCTTCAATATATTCGAATACATCCGCCTTGATACCTGACTGCATGTAATTTGATTGAGTCTGCTCAAAATTACCTGCACCGGTTTGATGTTTTATAAGCAATTCTTTTTTATCTGTTAATTTTGCACAAACTTGAGGCACTAACTCATTTAATCGTGCAGCACCCAAACTGCCACCAAAAACAAACACGCGTAATGCGCCCACTCTGTCTGCAAATCGTAATTCTGGTAATGGCAGTTCAGCTATCACTTTACGCACAGGGTTTCCCACGTGCATAGATTTTTCTTTAAAACTATCTGGAAACGCTTCCATTACTTTATTCGCTAACTTTGCCAGTATGCGGTTACTCATACCTGGCACCGCATTTTGCTCGTGTATCAACAGTGGCACACGTGTTATCCAGGCCATTAAACCACCCGGCGCTGAAACAAATCCCCCCATACCCAAAACAACCGCTGGCTTACGATTCATTAATATTTTAAATGCCTGATAACAAGCCAATATAATTTTCAACGGTGCAAACAACAACGTTAAAGCGCCCTTGCCTCGCAAGCCACTCATGCCTAACCAATCAACTTCAATGCCTGCTGCTGGCACTAGTCGAGCTTCAATACCTTTCCTGGTACCCATCCAAATCACCGGAATACCACGTTGCATTAGTTCTTCTGCTACGGCCAAAGCAGGATAAACGTGACCACCTGTGCCACCGGCCATAATCATTACGGGGCGAACTGTCGCATTACTCATGCTGCCTCCCCGATTAAATCTTTTACGCTTTTATTCTTTCTGCTCGATCTAGACGATCTAGCTGGCATTCTATTAATTGATTTTTTTTCTACAGAGGACTTTCTAGATGATGACTTCTTACTCATCGCCTGCCCATGAGAGCATTCATAAGCTATACGCAATAGCAAACCAATAGCACAACTCACGACAATCAAACTGCTTCCGCCATAACTCAATAATGGCAAGGTCAAACCTTTCGTTGGCAATACACCCATATTCACACCAATATTAATAAAGGCCTGTAAGCCCAGCCAAATACCAATGCCGTATGCTAAATATGATGCAAACTGATTGCCGCATGACTCTGCCTTTCTTGCAATCATAAATGTTCTAAACACTAAAGCCGCAAACAAACCAATCACCACTACCACGCCAATTAAGCCAAATTCCTCAGCCAGAATTGCAAACAAAAAATCCGTATGCGCTTCGGGCAAATAAAATAGTTTTTGCACACTTCCACCTAAGCCCGTACCCGACCAGCCACCAGAACCAACCGCTATTAATGACTGAGTTAACTGAAAACCTGAGTCAAAAGGATCAGCCCAGGGATTTACAAATGCGGTTAACCTCTGCAATCGATAAGCAGAGGAAAAAACAAGCAAAGCGGCTGCAGAACTAAACAATGTAAGCACCGCGGCAAACTGAATAAATCTTGCTCCAGCCAAATACGTCATACTCAACACAGTTGCCATAATGACTACCGATGCACCAAAGTCAGGCTCCAGCAATAAAAACATGCAAACCATGCCTACCATAATCATTGGCTTAATAAAGCCCCATAAGCTTGAGCGTACTTCTTCACCGTGACGCACCAAATAGCCAGCCACATAAACCAACAAAAATAACTTAACAACTTCTGATACCTGAAAATTTAAAATTCCTATGGGTATCCAGCGCGTCGAACCATTTACCGTTTTCCCAATACCCGGCACTAACACCAGTACGACCAGTGCAAATGAAATGGCCAGCAAAATCATTCCCGATTTTTCCCAGTACACCAGGCGGATTTTAAATATCGTCACTGCAGCAGCAAGACCCAACGCAACTGCCATTAACTGTCTATAAAAATAATAAAAAGGCGTACTGGTTTTACTATCTGCAACACTGATTGATGCCGATGCAACCATAATCAAACCAATCATTAGTAATGCTGTCACCAGGACTATTAACACCAAATCTAAACCTGCCAACATCACTGGTTTATCATTACGTGACTTTATTGCTTTTTGTTTTTCTTGAAACAGCATACCTACATTCACTGCAAGCCCTCCACTGCCTTAACAAAAACTTCACCACGATGTTCATACCCATTAAACATATCAAAACTTGCACAAGCGGGAGATAACAAAACCGTATCATCAGAGTGCGCCATATTAGCTGCAATTTTCACCGCATCTTGCATATCTTTAGCATGCCAAACCGTCACTTCATCCTGTAGTACCTGCTCAATTTTTTTTGCATCTTTACCAATTAACACAACACCTCTAACTTTACCTCTCACTGCCAATTTTAGTGGTGTGAAATCTGCATCTTTCGCCATGCCTCCAGCAATTAATACTAATTTATTTTTTACCTGCACCCCATTAATCGCCGCAATGCTTGCACCTACATTTGTTCCTTTCGAATCATTTACCCATGTTACATTTTTCTTTTTAGCTACAAATTGTGTGCGATGAGGCAATCCAGGAAATTTAGTTAACGCAGCCAACATACTTGCCATCGGAAGGCCGGCAGCCTCACCTAATGCCAATGCGGCCAATGCATTAGCGGTATTATGTTTACCGCTTAATTTAAGCGCCTGCTGTTTTATTAACTTTATTTCGCCCTTACATAAGCAAATTTCATTTTCATCTTCACGCAAGCCATAATCACCCTGAACAGGCTCTCGTAGACTAAAACCAGCCACAGATTTATGAGCTGCCTGCATAAAATTTACTTGCTCATCATCTCGATTGATTACCGCCACTTCACATTGCTGGTATACACGTTTCTTCACTTCAACATATTCAGCATAACTATCATATCGATCCATATGATCGGGACTAAGATTCAACACAGCAGCTGCAACTGGCTTTAAACTTTTCAAGTTTTCAAGTTGAAAGCTTGAAAGTTCCAGAATATACAAATCTATATTTTCATTAATTAAATTCAGTGCTGGTATGCCAATATTTCCACCGACAACATAATGAATATTCGCAGCTTTAGCCATTTCTCCCAGCAGACTAACAACGGTACTTTTACCATTTGAACCAGTTACCGCTATCACTGGTGCATTTACTCGTTGTGCAAATAACTCAATGTCACCAATAACATCAACGCCCTGCACAATGGCATGCTGAATAACGCTTTCTTTCATGGATACGCCGGGGCTAATAACAATTTGCGACGCCGCCATAAATAGTGCCTCGTCAAATTCGCCCAGAAACACACTCACTTCAGGAAAATCTGCTTCTAATTCTTTAAGCCCTGGCGTTTCATGACGACTATCCACTACAACAATATTTTTACCCTGTGATGATAAATAACGTACAACAGAAAGTCCGGTAATGCCTAAACCGACAACCAGTATGTATTCTGACTTTTGCATATCATTCGTCATCATTGCTGCTACCAATGCAACTACAGAAGTATTCGATAATGTATCCGCAGTTACGTTCATAAAATCTGAGGTTCCGTGCCTATCTTACTTTTAACGATGCTAAACCGATTAAAACCAATACCACGGTAATAATCCAAAACCTGACAATCACCCTGGGCTCAGGCCAGCCCTTCAATTCAAAATGATGGTGCAATGGTGCCATTCTAAAAATTCTACGCCCGGTCAACTTGAATGATGCCACCTGCAATATGACCGATACGGTTTCCATAACAAAGACACCGCCCATAATAAATAACACTAATTCTTGTCGAACTAATACAGCGACAACACCCAGTGCCGCACCTAAGGCGAGGGCACCTACATCTCCCATAAACACTTGAGCGGGATACGTGTTAAACCATAAGAAACCAAGACCCGCACCAACCAGTGCACCGCAAAACACAACCAGCTCACCTACGCCATTTACATAGGGAATACTTAAATAGTTTGCAAAATTGACATGCCCTGTTACATAAGCAAAAACACCTAAAGCACCCGCCACCATAACAGTCGGTAATATGGCTAAGCCATCCAGACCATCCGTTAAATTAACTGAATTACTTGTGCCAACGATAACAACATAAGCCAATGCAACAAAACCAACGCCTAAAGGAATAACCAAATCCTTAACAAAAGGGATAATCAACGTTGTTTCAATTGGCTGCACCGCAGTTTGATATATATAAATTGCCGCACCCAAACCAAATACAGTTTGCCAAAAATACTTCGCTTTAGCCGACAAGCCTTTACTGTTACCGCCTTTTAATTTTTTATAATCATCAACAAAACCAATACCACCAAACAACATGGTTACGGTAAGTGCAATAATTACCTGGCGATTGCCTAAGTCCATCCAAAGCAAAGTACTAATAGCCACAGCAACCAATATCAACGAGCCCCCCATAGTAGGCGTACCCGCTTTTGCTAAATGAGCCTGAGGACCATCATTACGAATATTTTGACCAATTTTATACATGGTTAATTTACGTATCATCGACGGGCCAATGATGAGCGATATAATCAGTGCCGTTAAAGCCCCCAAAATACTTCGCAATGTCAGATAGCGAAAAACATTAAAGCCACTGTGATATTGCGTTAAGTAATCAGCAAGCCAAAGAAGCATCAGTTGGCCCCCTTCATTAATGAATCAACTATCTCTTCCATATGCATAAACCGAGAACCTTTTACTAAAATATTTAATATTTCTGATTTATGCTGCTGCACAAATGCGACAAGGTCATTTTTAGTTTCAAAAAATATCGCCCCATCACCAAAAGCCTCAACGGCATTTCGACTTGCATCACCTACAGCCAATAGTTTGTCTACTCCAGACTCTTTTGCATGGGCGCCCGCATCGAAATGTATACACTGAGCCCCATCACCTAACTCACCCATATCACCCAAAATCAACCAATGCTCACCCGATAATTCACCCAGCACTTCAATACCCGCTTTTAACGATGCAGGGTTGGCGTTATAAGTATCATCTATAACAAGCAATGTATCGCTTACCTGATGAAAATTGAGACGACCACGAACTGACCTGAATTCACTTAATGCCTTGACTATTTTATTTCTAGGCACCTGCAATGTTTCGGCTATAGCAATTGCCGCCAACGCATTCATTGCATTGTGTAAGCCATGCAACTGCAAATGAATAACTAATTCATCGCCATCAATTTTTACATGCAGCTCACCACCGATTTTTGTTGCTAACCATGATCCACAAACATTCGCAGCGGTATTAAACATAGAAAAAGTTAATGCATTACGATGAGCATTTAAATCCAGCCAGTAGGTAGCGTATTTATCATCTAAATTAACAACCGCGACACCCTGTTCGGTTAATCCCTGATAAATTTCACCTTTCGCCTCAGCCACAGCTTTAATAGAACCAAAGCCTTCCAAATGTGCTGGACCTGCATTGGTAATAACAGCAACATCAGGCTTTGTAATGCTTGTTAAATAAGCAATTTCACCTGAGTGATTAGCACCCATTTCAATCACTGCATATTTTTCCTGAGCCATGCGTAAAAGTGTAAGCGGCAAACCAATATCGTTATTGAAATTACCCTGAGTCGCCAATACATCACCCTGCTCAGACAAAATAGCAGCGGCCATCTCTTTAACTGTTGTTTTACCATTACTTCCAGTGACAGCAACGACACTTCCAGAAAATGATTGACGCCATGCCGCCGCTAAGCGACCTAATGCTTTACGTGTATTTTCAACTTTTATACGCGAAAGATTCGTCTGCACATTTTTGTGCACAATAGCCGCAGCTGCTCCAGCTTTTTCCGCTTGCGCCAGATAATCGTGACCATCAAAATTTTCACCATCTAGTGCTACATATAAATCACCTGGCTGCAAACTGCGTGTATCCGTAGATACGGCAGAAAATTCAACATCGCTTCCCTGCATTATTCCATTCAAAATCTCTGATGCTTGCAGTAATGCCATCATGCATAAGCCTCCAAACTTTCTATGGCCTTTTGCTTATCGCTAAATGGAATTTTTTTATTTGCTATGATTTGAAATTCTTCATGGCCTTTACCAGCGATTAAAACCAGATCATCGACAGACGCCATATTTATCGCTTGCTGAATGGCACTCCCACGATCTTCTTCCACAATTAATTTCAGCTCATTACTAATGCCTTGTCTAATTTCATCAATAATTAATGTCGGATCTTCATTTCGTGGGTTGTCACTTGTAAGAATAACTAGATCAGAAAGCTCATCTGCAACCTGTGCCATTATTGGCCGCTTACCCGCATCTCTATCGCCACCACAACCAAACACACATATCACTTTCCCTATAACATGTTTACGCACATTTATTAATGCCTGAGATAATGCCTCCGGTGTGTGCGCATAATCAATAACAACAACTGGCTTATCTACTTCAGAAATAACTTCCATTCTGCCGGCAACAGTTTGTAATTTTTCAATGCGTTTTACCGCATAATTAAAATTCATACCGTTTTGTAATAAAACACAGAAACTGGCAAGTGCATTGTAAATATTAAATTCACCCATCAAACCAAGGCTAACTTCAGCAGAGCCATGCGAACTAACCAACATAAATTTCATGCCTTCAGGTTTATTTTCCACATGGTTAGCATATGCAAATAATTTGCTTTGCTTCGCTTGAACTTCATTTAACCCATACAACCAAATCGTTCTTTCATCACCGCACTCAGAGAAGATTTCACTGCCAAATACATCGTCTATATTTAGCACCAAGGTCCTATCATAATTTTCAATAAAAAGTTTTTTCTTCGCCTGTTTATAGGATTCAATATCACCATGATAATCTAGGTGATCACGCGTTAGATTTGTTAGTACTGCAACATCAAAATTAATACCTAGCACTCTATCCTGATCAAGCCCATGGGACGACACTTCCATTGCAACACTTTTTGCTCCCTGTTGCACAAACTGTGCAAGCATATTATTTAAACTAAACACATCAGGTGTTGTATGCGTTGCCTCCCCCAACTGATCAATAAAACCATTTCCCAGGGTGCCAATTACTGCCGCAGGTGACTCACTAGCATTCATTGCCTGAGCAATAAAATGACTAACGGATGTTTTACCATCGGTGCCTGTTACACCCGTCACAAATAATTTTTCCGAAGGTGAGCCATAGAACTTATTCGACAAAAGACTCAATTTTGCATGCAGATCTTTAACCGGGACACATACCGCCATGGTCATTATTTTGGATAAAATTTGCTGACAATATTGATCATGTTGCGCATCACATAAAACAGCAATCGCGCCACGACTGATTGCCGCCTCCGCATAAGCCAGACCGTGATCAAAACCACCCTCTAGCGCAACAAACACATAAGCTTGCTCAACATAGCGACTATCAAGCGCCAATCCTTTAACCTCTACATCAGGCAAATATTCGCTCTCACAAAAATCACTTAATAATTGCTTAAGCGTCATGCGCATGGCCTGGTCATTTTTGGCAGCCATCATGCGTTCTTACCTTTTTTACCCGCCTGCACATATTCAAGATTATCTGGCTCAATATCTAATAAGCGCAACGCACCTGACATTACTTTTGAAAAAACCGGTGCGGCTACTTGCCCACCAAAATGCTCACCATTTCTTGGTTCATTCAGCATGACGATCATAACTAATTGAGGGTTCGACGCAGGCACCATTCCCGCAAAAACAGAAAGATAGCGATCATCAGCATATCCACCGGATATAAACTTATGAACGGTTCCGGTTTTTCCTGCAACACTATAATTAGCAATGGATGCTTTTTTTGCTGTGCCTTCCACACTCACAACACGCTCCATCATACGACGTACTTTTTTAGCTGTATCCGCGGACATTATTTTCTCACCCTGCGTCTCGTCTTCACGCTTTAAAAAAGTAACCGGATAAATAACTCCATTTGCAGCCAGCGCTGCATATGCTCTCGCAAGCTGCAATGGCGTAACTGATAAACTATAACCAAATGACATGGTCGCACGCTCAAAGTCACTTACATTTGATGTACGTAAATTGCCGCTACGCTCTCCCGGAAAACCACTACCCGTATCAAAACCAAAACCTAACTTTGTATACATTTCAAGCTGCTGCTCTTGCCCTATAGACAAAGCAACCTTGCTGACACCAACATTACTAGACTTAAGAATAATCTCGCCAAGATTTAATTTTCCATAATCTTTCATATCTTTAATTGTGCTGCCCTGAACTTTGTAATGCCCTGGCGATGTATGCACATTATCCGTTGGATGCCATTTTCCTGTTTCTAGTGCCGCCGCAATCGTAAATGGCTTCATAGTTGAACCCGGTTCAAACACATCTGTCACTGAGCGATTTCTATAAACACCTGGACGTAATTGACTTCGATCATTAGCATTAAAAGATGGCTGATTAACCATCGCAAGAACCTCGCCTGTATGAACGTTTAAAACCACTGCAGATCCTGCAATGGCTTTATTTTGTTTTACGGCTGCTTTCAAGGCGCTATACGCCAAATACTGAATACGCCGATCGAGACTTAAATAGATCGGCCGACCTGGCTGAGCAGGCCGTATTCGTTCCACATCATCTACCGCCTGCCCCTTGCGATCACGTATGACTTTTTTCGCACCGGCTTCACCCGTTAACCAATCATTATAAGCAAGTTCTAAACCCTCTTGACCTTGATCATCGACATTTGCAAAACCAAGTACATGCGACGCCACTTCACCTGTAGGGTAATAACGTTTATATTCACGGCGCAGGTAAACACCTTTAATGCCTAACGCTTTTATCTGCGCACCGATACCTGGTGACACCTGACGACGAATATAGACAAATTCTTTTGCCGCATGTTTGTGCAATTTATTTTTTAAATGTGCTGAATTTAAATTTAAAATATTCGCCAACTGTGAAATGCTTTTAAATTCTGAAAATTCCTTAGGGTTCACCCAAACAGAATCAACGGGAGTACTAATAGCGAGCGGCTCGCCATTCCGATCATAAATATCTCCGCGATGAGCAGAAATCGGTACTGTGCGTATATGCCTGGCATCGCCCTGCTGCTGAAAAAATGCCTGATTAATCACCTGCATATCTAAAGCACGATAAAATAAACCACTTATTACTAGCGCAAAAACAGACAACACAATGATGCGTCTGAATTGATAATGTGGTTGATTATTTTTATTTTTCATTATTTTATATATAAAATTTCGTTTGCCTTAGGCAGCGTCATATGTAATTTATTACGCGCAATTTTTTCCACTCTTCCGTGTGAGGACCACGTACTCTGTTCCAACTGCAAGCGCCCCCACTCAATATTTAATTCGTCAATTTGCTTATCAAGCTTCTGCAATTCAACAAATAATTTTCGACTTTGATGCTTGCTATAAATCACTGAAATAGCGGATGACATAATGGCTAAAATCAAAATAGCAACCACCACCAGCATAAACTTCACTTAATTCTTTCCAGTACTCGTAACACCGAACTTCTAGCTCGCGGATTTTCTTCTAATTCTTGCTTACCCGGCTTAATCGCCTTGCCGACTAACTTGTAAGGCTGCTCCAGGTCCTTCGCCATTATTGGTATATCTTTTGGCAACTGAGGGCCACGTGAAACGTCTCTAAAGCAGCGTTTAACCATTCTGTCTTCTAGAGAATGAAAACTAATAACCGCCAGCCGCCCACCTACCGACAGTACATTTAAGGATGCCTGCAATGCACTTTCCAGCACTTCCAGCTCTCGATTAATATGAATCCGAATGGCTTGAAAACTCTTCGTCGCCGGGTGCTTTTTCTTTTCTTTTATCGGCTTAGCCTCAGCAATAATATTCGCCAACTGAACCGTATCGGTTATTGCCACTTCCTGCCTTGCAGCGACAATTGCACTTGCAATACGTCGTGCAAATTTTTCTTCACCCTTGTGCATCAATACCGTAACAAGATCATATTCATCCACACTCGCCAACCACTCCGCTGCTGACTGACCCACCTGCGGATTCATTCGCATATCCAACGGCCCCGGCCTTAAAAAGCTAAATCCTCTAGAAGCATCATCTAATTGCGGCGATGAGACACCTATGTCCAGCAACACCCCATCTATCTTCTGCATCAACCCTTTACTTGCTACAAACTCTTGCATCTTTTCAAAATTCTGTTGAATAATTTCAAAGCGAGGCTCTTCAGCAAATTTTTCCCGCGCCACTTCAATTGCCCGAGGATCCTGATCCATCGCCAGTAATCGACCCTGCGGGCCCAGATGACTTAAGATTTTCTCCGCATGACCACCTCGGCCAAATGTGCCATCCAGATAAACACCGTTCGCTTTAATTGCCAGCGCTTCCACCGCCTCATCCAGCAAGACAGGTCGGTGGCTATTATTATTACCATCCATTACAACGACAGACTTTCTAGTGCGCCAGGTAACTCACTGTCGTCATTATCGGCTTCAGCCAACCAGGCCTTCTGGTTGTCGCTCCACATCTGTTCATCCCAAATTTCAAACTTCTTGCCCTGACCAATCAGCACACACTTTTTATCCAGTTCTGCGTAGTCACGCAGCATGGTCGGCAGCAATATACGGCCCTGACTATCTAACTCTGCCTCAGTCGCATGACCGATTAATAAACGCTGCAGTAAGCGCGACTGCTTATTCAGGCTTGGCAGGTTAGCCAGTTGAGCCTCGATGATTTCCCATTCATGCTGCGGATAAACCAGCAAACAACGATCACGATCCACCGTCACAATCAAACGCCCACCGCAAGACTCCATGAGCCTGTCACGGTAGCGGGATGGAATAGCCATACGGCCCTTTGCATCCAGCGTTAGATTATTAATGCCTCGGAAAATCATTCTTTGTTCGTCGTCGCCATTTTATACGGATAGGTTTACTAAAAAGAGGGAAACCTGAAGGAGCAAAAAAAATATTTTCACCCACATTCACCCACATTTCTCCACACAACCGTACTATAGGTACCCCAACCCTCCACTGTCAAGAAAAAACAGGCGATAAATAGAGGGTTTTTTCCTTATATGACAACAACTTAGGAGTGGTTCACAGAAATAAAATGGCGACAAACGGAATAACAAAAGACAAGTCAAACAGTTAAGAAAACTACTTGAGAAACTACATTAACTTGGATGAATTTAGGGAGGACTTATAATATGGGAAAATAAAAAAGAAGTTGGCCTGTAAGCCGGGTTTTGTTCAGCCGAAACTGCGGTAATCATTCATCTAGGACGTACATCACTATACGCCTCAAGCAACCTACCCAGAAGCAGCGCGGGCCACGCCTCAGCTTCTCTATTTGGTCTTGCTCCAGGTGGGGTTTACCTTGCCACAAACTGTTACCAGTTGCGCGGTGCGCTCTTACCGCACCATTTCACCCTTACCTCAATAAGCCGAAGCAAACTGAGGCGGTATCTTTCTGCTGCACTAGCCGTGGGCATTACACCCCCCAGGCGTTACCTGGCACCCTGCCCTTTGGAGCCCGGACTTTCCTCCCTGCAAACAACCCAAAGGATTGCTCACACAGCGATTACCCAGCCAACTTCGCGCAAAACTATAGCATACAAACCGCCCATAACATTTACTTTTTTCTACGAATGAACCGACCCAGGGCAATATTGATCAGATTGTTTCTGGATAAGAAAGGCACAAATCGTCGCCCTCTCACACCCAGCTTACTCTTCAACGCATTTAACCCATCATGATGAGCCGAAAATGCCAGCCCCTTGTCAATAACCTGTATAGCCTGCTTTCGATTATCCATGAAAACTTCTGCCCGAGCTAAATTCAGGCACACATCCGCATCGTGCGGGCATTTCTTTACAAGGTTTCGACAAATAGCAATAGCCGCATCATCCCCACTCAATAAACAGGACAAACCATAATAAGATTTATATTTAGGAAATAACTGGTCGCTAACCGACCCTGAATGACACGCGTTTTTAAAACATACGACGGAATCTTCAATTGAGCATTGCTCTAAAAGCTCAATACCTTTTACGAAGTCTTCACTGCACTGACTTAAGTCGAAATAAATCGCTTTAATATAAGACACAAGCACCTCCTTGTTTGCGTACAAAAAATCCCTTTAATACCTACTACAACATATAAAAACCTCTGCTTTAGAAAATCAGTCCTATTTTCTAAATAACTTACCTAAGCCATTATTAAGCGCATGCGCTCTTGGCAAAAACATAATAGGGGCTCTTTTTCTAACCCCTAAATTATTACGCAATTCTCGCAAGCCCGGGTGCATAAAGTCAACCCTCAAACCATCCTTCAATGCGCCAACAGTGCGTTTTCGCGCCTTAAAATACCACTCAGCCTTGGCTAAATTAAAAAACACATCACCATCATATAACTCACGCCGAGCAACCTCTCGACACAATAACAAACCGCCACGGTCACCTCCGTTTAACACACGGGCATAGCCGCAAAATGAGGCATATTTATTATAATGTATATCTTGATGTGTCACTTGCTCATGGGCAAGCGCAAAATAATGCGCTGCTTGAGCTATATGGCCTTGCGCAAGAAACTCAACACCCTTTATAAAATTAAGATCACATAAGCTGTAATCCTTATACGTCACTTTTTCAACATTCATAACACACCCTCTTGCTGAATAATTAAAATAATTGAGTATTAAAATCTAGTTCCCGAGGCAAAAAAAACCACAGATGAGGCCATCTGTGGTCAACCACGCTAATTAACTTATCACCAGCAAGTTTTATCTCGCCTTCTTTTTTATATCCAAACCTTTTATCATTTAATTTTTTAACTACTCAATGCGCATCAGCTTACCCAGCGCCTGATTTAGCGGGTGCGTTCTAGGCAAAAAAGGTAATGAACTGCGCTGCCTAACACCCAGCTGTTCACGCATCTGCCGCAAACCAGGGTGACGACTGTCAACCTTTAAGCCTTTTTTCAGCACAATAATCGCCGCCTTGCGATTTTCAAAATACCATTCAGCACGCGCCAAATTGAGATAAACATCTCCATCAAGTAGCTCACTTTGCGCAGCAGCCCTACACATCTCTAAGCCAGTCGCGTCACCCGACAGCACACGTGCTAAACCACAATATGAGGCATATTTGTTATGATATACATCAGCCCGACCGACTGATTCAAAAGCTTGCTGAAAGCTATCAATCGCATCTGGCATTGAACGATCTTTAAGGAAGGTAACCCCTTCAACAAATTCATCGCAACAAGCGCTAAAATCTTCATATACTGCAAATAATGGTGCCATTTGGAACTCCATCTAAAAAACCATCTTATTTAACTGCGTTTCCCACAGCCCAAATAACCTAATTAATTTCTGTTTTTTCATTTAGATGCATTACAGTCCAAAATTTTTGCAGCAACTTCGAATGTATATAATGTATTTTTAGTGCTGTGGATGTATGCCTTGTGAGATTAATTGCATACACCGTACCTACTTTTATAAAATAAGCAAAAACAACAAGTTATAAATTTAAAATAATAAAAGTGGCGTCTTGTGTCAGTTTTTTGTAAAAATAACTGACGTTATGGGCATATTTTTTTGACGCTTTAGAACAAATATAGAATTTCAGGATAAGTATCAATCAGTTAAATATGTAAGAAATAACTACACCCCAAACGGGTGAGGCGCATAATTAGCACCTGAAATAAAAAATATTAATATGTTTTTCAATCACTTATCAGATATTTCAAGCGCCAATTTATAAACCTGATTTTTTTTCCAACCGGTTATTTTTGCCGTCAATTGACTGGCCTGCTTCACTGGCAGCTCCTCTAACAATATTCTCAGGGTATCCTCCATATCAAGCGCTAACGCATTATCATTTTTAGCAGCACCTTCTAGCACAAGTACAAATTCACCCTTTTGTTGATTGTGATCAGCCTCCAACCAATCAGGGAAGTCAGCCAGAGTAGTGCTGTGGATAGTTTCGAACGTTTTGGTTATTTCCCTTGCCATCACAATTTGCCGCCCAGAACCAAACACCTGCAATAAGTCTTTGGCCGCTGCAACTATACGATGGCTCGACTCGTAAAAAACCAGAGTAGCTGTTTGACGCTCGAATTCTTTATAGAAACTTTGTCTTGCACCCTGCTTATGCGGGCTGAAGCCGACAAATAAAAATCGATCGGTTGCCAGGCCTGAAGCCGACAACGCAGCGATAGCCGCACAAGGCCCTGGCACCGGGCTAACCTTTATTGAAGACTCATGCGCCGCCTTTACAAGACGATAGCCCGGATCGCTTAATAATGGCGTACCCGCATCAGAAATCAATGCCACACTTTCACCCGTCAGCAAACGCTCGATAAGCTTAGGCGTCAAATATTCTTCATTATGCTCGTGATAGGCCAGCATAGGCGTACCCACCCCATAATGCTGTAGCAGCGGCTTACTGTGTCGGGTATCTTCCGCAGCAATTAAATCTACCTGCTGTAAAATTTCAATTGCCCTTCCACTGATATCAGAAAGGTTACCAATAGGGGTGGCTACTATATAAAGTATGCCCTGATTAATTGACACTCGCGGCTCCAAACAAGATACTCTGGGGCGCAATAATAACATTAGTTAGCTGTACTCTAGACAATGACCTCATATTTAAAATATATTTCCCTCACATTAGTCATGCCCTGCATGCTAGCAACGCTTTCAGCTTGCGCACCTACAAGGCATACAAGCATAGAAGAGGCGCAGCCACAGGCCTCTGAAGTGTCTAATATACAACTCGAAGAAACGGCTGAATCATATATAGACAAAGCCAATCTATCTCAAGGCGTGGCACGTAATCTCAACTTAATTCGCGCAGCACAACTGCTGATTGAGGATAAACAATTTTTGCTGGCTGAAAATAAAATTGCAGAAATTGAACTCGAGCTACTCAGCTATAATGACAATATTGAAGTCAACTTGCTCAATACTGAAATTGCGCTCAATAAAGGCCTCCCAAGAGAGGCCCTCAAACTGTTGCAGATTTCCAATATCCTGTCGCCCAAACAGCAAACCAGGGTACTGCAATTGAGATCACGCGCTTTTCTAGATGCTGGCTACCCTCTAGAATCCGCAAAATCACGTGTACAGCTTGACCCATTCATCGGGGATACTTTTGACCGTGAACTTAACCATCAGGCCATCTGGGAGGCTCTCTCACTATTACCTCTAACCAATTTACAGCAAGTGAGCAATGCGCCATTAAACATAGACTTACTCGGCTGGGTTGAACTGGTTATGGTAGCCAAACGTGGCCAGGTAGACTGGCAATACCTGCAAGACGGTATTCATCTATGGCGACAGGAATACCCTAAACACCCCGCAGTAAAAACGTTTATTAAAGAGCTAGGTGAAAAGCAAATTGAGCTGATTACACAACCCAAGCACATCGCCGTATTATTACCCCTAAATGGCAAGTACGCACAGGTTGCTAGCGCAATCCGTGACGGCATTATGTCCTCATACTATCAACACCCAGATAAAAACTTTCAACCACGCATCAGTTTCATTGATACCAGCGACAATCAGGCCGCCATTTGGAACTACTATAAAAAAGCCACGGATCAAGGCGCGGATTTTATTATTGGCCCCTTTCTGAAATCAGCTGTCGACATACTCGCACGCTCCACACAAATGAATGTACCGACGCTCACTTTAAATTACACCACCAACAGCTCGGCTGCTGTCGACAACTTATTCCAGTTTGGCTTACTTCCCGAAGATGAAGCGCGACAGTCTGCCGAAATGGCTTACCGACAAGGCCGTACACATGCGGCAATACTAGTTCCCGAAGGCATATGGGGTGACAGATTACACAATGCGTTTCAGCAACGCTTTGAAGAACTGGGCGGCACAGTGGTTAGCTCACAAACATACAGCACAAACAAAAATGATTTTAAGCAACCCATACAAAAGATGCTGAATATAGACCAAAGCTATGCCCGTTACCGCAGCATTAAAAATATCGTCAAAGAAAAACTACAGTTCACACCTTATCGTCGACAGGATGTGGATATGATTTTTATGGCCGCCACACCTAAAGATGCGCGCCTATTAAAACCGCAATTTAAATTCCATTATGCGGGTGAAATTCCTGTGTATGCTACATCGCATGCATTTACAGGGCAATTACAAAAACAGGCAGACCGCGACCTTGATGACTTGAATTTTTGCGATATGCCGTGGATACTGAACGCCGCTAATCCATCCAAGCAATCGCTGTTAAACTACTGGCCTGAACAACAACGCTACACTCGTTTTTTTGCTCTGGGTGTTGATGCTTACAACTTAATACCTTTTTTAGGCCGTTTACAAAATAAAACCTATGAACGTTTTTCAGGGCAAACAGGTAACCTCTACCTTGACCCCTTCAATCGCATACACCGAGAGTTATTATGGGCACAGATTGAAAAAGGCATACCCAAGTTAATTAACATCAGTGACATGCCAATTAACCTTACACTCGATGATAATCAGCCTACTCAATAGTCGCTCCAGTAAGGGCAAAGCCGCAGAAGAAATTGCCTGCAGCCATTTAAAACAAAATGGTTTGAAATTCATTGATAAAAATTTTTACAGTCGATACGGTGAAATCGACCTTATTATGCAAGATCGGGAAACACTGGTATTTATAGAGGTTCGCTACCGTAAAAACCTGGACTATGGTGGCGCTCTAGCAAGCATCACTCCAGGCAAGCAAAAAAAAATACAAACTACCGCCCTTTATTACATGCAAAAAAAAGGGGCTGAATTTAATACTCGCTTTGACGTCGTCGCTCTCACAGGTAACGACATCAACAACCAAAATAATTTAAGCATTGAATGGATTAAAAATGCATTTTAATTTTAACTAAAAAATCATAATGAATCTAATCGAAATAATTAAACACAACTTTTCAGAAAGCATCAAAGTCAAGCAACGCACATTGGACAAAGCTCAAAATAATATTGCGCTTGCTGCGCAACTAATGACACAGAGCCTGCTTTCAGGTGGAAAAATACTTGCCTGTGGTAATGGCGGATCTGCTGGTGAGGCGCAATTATTTTCGTCGAAAATGCTTAACCGCTTTCAGATGGAACGCCCTGGCTTACCCGCCATAGCACTCTCAACGGACACCTCCACACTGACATCAATTGCTAACGATTATAACTATGATCAAATTTTTTCACGCCAAATCGCAGCACTCGGCCAGCCTGAAGATCTATTGTTTCTCATCACCACCAGCGGCAATTCTGGCAATCTTGTAAGCGCCATTGACACAGCCCATGAACGCAATATGAAAATTGTTGCACTCACCGGGCAAAGCGGTGGTGAGGTTAGTGCTCGATTAGGCCATGAAGACATTGAAATCAGGGTGGATGCCGACAGCCCTATCCGCATACAGGAAACGCATCTGGTCATCATTCACTGCCTGGGCGACCTGGTCGACCATCAACTATTGGGCGCATAAGATAAATCGCTCTTACGGTAAAATATGCACATGAGTAACGCCTTCTTAAAACAAATAAAAAAACTCGTAGACGCTAACGACTTACTCACCGACAGCGCCGAGTGCCTCACCTATGGCTACGACAATAGCCGCAGGCAAGCACAGCCACTTGCGGTTATTTTCCCGCGAACTGAACAGCAAGTACAACAAATCGTAGTTGCCTGTAATCAGCATAAAATCCCCTTAATTGCGCGTGGCCGTGGCACCGGCACAACCGGCGCAACCGTGCCGATTCATAATGAACTGGTGGTTTCTTTTGAACGCATGAATCAAATAATAAAAATGGATGCGCAGAATCGCAGCATGGATGTGCAACCTGGAGTAACCAATTTACAGGTACAGGAATGCGCCGCAGAACATGGCTTTTTCTGGGCACCCGATCCAACCAGCGCTGCATTTTGCAGCGTAGGCGGTAACCTGGCTTACAACTCTGCCGGTCCTCGCGCAGTTAAATACGGCACCTGCAGGGAGAATACCTTAGGTCTTCGTGCAGTCACTGGTAATGGCGAGATCATCAAATGCGGCGTACACACAACAAAAGGCGTTGTTGGTTATGATCTAACCCGTTTATTAATTGGCTCAGAAGGCAACCTCGCCTTAATTACACAAGCCACACTCAAGCTATTGCCCAGGCCTGATACAAAACATACATTAAAAGCCAGCTATACCAGCATTGATGCTGCTGCCCGTGCCGTTTCAAATATCATGGCACAAGCCGTTACACCCTGTGCCTTAGAATTTATGGATAAAAATGCACTGGATATGGTGCGTGACTATTCATCGGCAGATCTACCCAAAGATGCCGGTGCCATGCTAATGATTGAAGTTGACGGCCATGCCGATACGATTCAAAGAGACACTGATGCGGTGCTTAATGCCAGCAAGGTAGAGGGTCACATCAGCACAGAAATTGCCGCCAGCAAAGAAGAAGCCGCTGCGCTTTGGCAAACCCGTAAAGCCTTATCACCCTGTTTAAGAAAGATAGCACCTAAAAAAATCAATGAAGATGTTGTGGTCCCTGTGTCTCACATACCAGATTTAATCAATGGCCTGGATAAGCTCAGCGAGATACACAATATAAAAATTGTTAATTTTGGTCATGCCGGAAACGGCAACATCCACGTTAACTTATTAGTTAATCCCGATGACAAAAAACAACTACATGCCGCAGAAAACTGTTTAAATGATGTATTTGATTTAGTGCTGCGCCTAGAGGGGACTTTATCTGGAGAGCATGGTGTAGGACTGGAAAAACGCGACTTTATTTATAAAGAATTGGGACAAACTGAAATAAATTTAATGCGAGAAATTAAACAGGTATTTGATAAAAATAATATTCTAAACCCGGGGAAAACATTACCTTCAGCTTAGATTTTTCCAACTCTACTTTACAACTCTTAGCGATGGCTTGGGCTTAGGTCTGGGCTTGCTATTGCCGTTATCGGAGTCTGTTGAATCAGCTGAACCACTGCCTGGGCCTGGCGATTCCGGCTCATCATTAAACATCATGCCCTGACCATTCTCACGCGCATATATAGCCAGCACCGCATGAGTAGGCACCAACAAAGTAACGGACTGACCGCTAAACCGTGCACTAAAGCTAATTTCATCGTCACCTAAATTAAGGCCCTGGACAGCCATCGGTGCAATATTTAAGACGATTTTATTATCCTGGATATGCTGCGGAGGAACATCCACACCATCCACCAGCGCATCAACAAGAATGTATGGCGTTACGCCATTATCTACAATCCATTGATACAACGCTCTAATTAAATATGGACGACTGGATGTCATAAGCAATTGCTCTTTAAATCCTGACGGATTAGAGACGCATTTCCGTTTCGGCTTCTGTCAGGCTTAACTGAAAAGCCTCGCGACTAAAAATACGCTCAGCGTAATCGGCTACCGCTTTTGCTTCTGCTGGCAGTTCAATACCCAATGCTGGCAAACGCCATAACAAAGGTGCAATGGTTGCATCGACCAAGGTGTAATCTTCACTTAAGAAAAATGGCATTACTTTGAACAACTCATTAGCAGACACAATGCTTTCACGCAAAATTTTACGTGACTTAGCAACTGTCTTCTCACCCTTATGCATAATGTCATGCATCAGCGGATACCAGTCTTTTTCCACACGGTGTAGTGCTAAACGTGTTTTAGCGCGTGACACAGGATCAACCGGCATGAGCGGTGGATGAGGAAAACGCTCATCTAAATATTCAATAATAACGCGAGAATCATACAGCACCAGGTCACGATCAATTAATGTCGGTACCGTGTTATATGGATTAAGCTCAGATAAATCTTCAGGTGGAGAATCGATATTAACGTCGATTGATTCGAAGGTTATATCTTTTTCAGCTAACACAATACGTGCAAGGTGAGAGTATGGGCAGGTCGGTGAGGTGAATAAATTCATCACGGATCTACGATTGGCGAGAGTATTAGACGCCATAATTAGTTTGCCTCAATAATAAATCTTATGCCTGTAAGTTAAAAGCCGTCAGCCAGATACCGGAAACACATATACGCGTTTGCAGAACCCAGTCTGACGGACTTCAAGCTAGAGACTTTTAGTGAATGTCTTTCCAGTATTCTTTCTTCAACAGATAAGCAATCACTGCGAAGAAGATCAGGAAGATAATAACCTTAACACCAAGGCTCTTACGTTCAACCTGTACTGGCTCAGCCATGTAAACCAGGAAGTTAACCAGGTCACCAACGAATGCATCATATTCTTCAGTACTCATAGAACCGGCCTGAACCATTTCCATTTTTTCGAAGATCTGATGCTCGTTACCGTCTGTGCCAGCTTCAGTCGTGTATATAGCTTTCTGTAGACCCTGCTTATCCCACAATACATGTGGCATACCCACGTCAGCAAATACCATGTTGTTCATGCCCATTGGGCGTGAATCATCCATGTAGAACGTACGTAGGTATGTGTATAACCAGTCAGCGCCACGCGCACGTGCGATTACCGTCAGGCCTGGAATTTTAGTTCCAAACGCAACTTTAGAGTAATCGTTGTTCATCGCGATTTTCATCAACTGGCCCGGCTTGGTTTTCTCACCATCGGCACCACGGGTTGAAATCAGCTGATCGCTAACTTCAATATCCGTCATCCCCAGGTCAGTACCAATGCGGTTATAACGCATATAGTCTGCAGCATGACAACTTAAGCAGTTGTCTGCAAAAGCAACCGCACCACGCTTTAGTGACTCTTTGTTTTCAAGGTCTAGAGGTGCTGTGTCCAGTGGGAAACCACCGCCAGCCGCCATTACAAGGCCTGAAAAAGCCATAAGAATGACAGTTAAGATTTTCTTCCCAAAATAATTCATCATTTGGTAATCCTCTCTGGTACAGGCTTGGTTGCTTCATTTTTAGATGTAAAGTACAGCGCCACGAAGAAGCCAAAATAAATCACACTAAAGATTTGCGCAAGCAAAGTTAAGAATGGTGTTGCAGGTTGCATACCTAACCAGCCCAACACAACGAAAGACACCACGAATGCTGCAAGCAAAATTTTGAAGCTCGTACCACGGTAACGAATCGACTTAACTTTACACTGGTCTATCCAGGGCAATAAGAACAACACAACAATTGCGCCACCCATAGCCATAACACCCATTAACTTATCTGGAACCGCACGCAAAATCGCGTAGAACGGCGTGAAGTACCAAACCGGCGCAATGTGCTCTGGTGTCTTCAATGGATCAGACGGTATGAAGTTAGCGTATTCAAGCAAGTAACCGCCGCCCTCTGGTGCAAAGAATAATACCAGGCTGAAGAAGATTAAGAACACAACCACACCGACGATATCTTTAACAGAGTAGTAAGGGTGGAATGGAATACCGTCTAAAGGAATACCATTTTCGTCTTTGTGCTTCTTGATTTCAACGCCTTCAGGATTGTTAGAGCCCACTTCATGCAATGCAATGATGTGAGCAACCACTAAACCTACGATAACAAATGGCAGTGCTATAACGTGTAGTGCAAAGAAACGGTTAAGTGTAGCGCCTGAGACAACATAGTCACCACGAATCCACAAGGTTAATGGATCACCAATAATAGGCAATGCACCAAACAGTGAAATGATAACCTGCGCACCCCAGTAAGACATCTGACCCCATGGCAACAGGTAACCCATAAAGGCTTCTGCCATTAATGCCAGGTAGATGAACATACCGAATAGCCAAACCAATTCACGGGGTTTCTTGAATGAACCGTACATTAAGCCACGGAACATGTGCAGATAAACCACCACGAAGAAGGCCGTTGCACCCGTAGAGTGGATGTAACGAATCAGCCAGCCGTAAGGTACATCACGCATGATGTATTCTACAGACGCGAACGCCATAGCGCCGTCTGGGTTGTAGTGCATGGTTAAGAAGATGCCAGATACGATCTGGATAACCAGAACTAACAGCGCCAATGAACCAAAGAAGTACCAGAAGTTAAAGTTCTTTGGTGCATAGTATTCAGCCAGATGCTCATTCCACATTTTTGTAGCTGGGAAACGATCATCGACCCAAGTCATTAAGCTTTTAAACATTATACCTGGCCTCCATCTTCACCGATCAGAATAGTACGATCGCTCTTATAGAAATGTGGTGGTATTTCCAGATTCAATGGTGCAGGTACACCCTGGTAAACACGACCAGCCAGGTCAAACTTGGAACCATGGCAAGGACAGAAGAAACCGCCTTTCCAGCCTGCGCCACCTAAATCTGCCGCAGCCAAATCTGGGCGATAGGTTGGCGAACAACCCAGGTGTGTACAAATACCCACCATTACTACAACATTAGGTTTGATAGAACGCGTTGCATTTTGAGCGTATACCGGCTGCTGATCATTCTCAGAAGCAGGATCGCGCAATTCACCATCCAATGTAGGCAGGTCCGCCAGGCTCTGCTCACTTCGTTTGACAATCCACACGGGCTTACCGCGCCATTCAACTGTTAATAAACGACCTTCTTCTAACTTACTGATATCCACTTCTACAGGCGCACCTGCAGTTTTGGCACGCTCACTAGGAGCCCAGGAAGCCAGGAAGGGTACAGCAACAAAACCAGCTCCGACAGCACCCACCGCAACGGTGGTGTTTGTCAGAAAACGGCGTTTATTTTGATCTACGCCTTCTGTAGCCATGCGTACCTCTCTTAAACTATTAAAATTAAAATCATGTTGTCTGACACATCCATTTACCGGGCCTGACAATTAGTCACCAAACCCCACAAACTTCATCCAGAAAACGGTATTTTGTGTCGTATTTCATATGAAATGAACGTAAAAAAACGACGCGGTATCTTAAGCGATTTCAACATTTTATCCAAGGACTAATTAAGTTTTTCCATACTTATCAAGATGTTAAAAATTGAGCAGCTGCCAATAATTCACACAGGATTAGCAATATCAACAAACTCGGTGTGTATGCCGAACTTATCTCCCAAATGGGATGCCAGTGCCTGAACACCATAAGACTCTGTCGCGTGATGACCTGCGGCAAAATAATGAATATTTAGCTCTTGCGCCAAATGAAAAGTTTGCTCAGACACCTCACCACTAACATACGCATCCATACCCATTGCGGCGGCCTCTTCAATATAGTGTTGAGCCCCGCCTGTACACCAGGCAATTTTCTGTATGGGTTTATTCACAGCGTCCGGCAAATGCAGTGGCGCGCGCCCCAAATGGGTTGCAATGTGTTTTGTAAAGTCACTGGCACTCATCGGCTGGGCCAGTCGACCATTCCATAGCAAACCTTGTGCTTCACCCCGCTGCTCACTCTCAAACGCCTGTATATTCAGCTTCTGCGCAAGCGTCACGTTATTGCCAAATTGCTCATGCGCATCGAGTGGCAAATGATACGCCAGCAGGCTAATACCATGCTCTAACAGACTCTGAATACGCTTACGCTTAATGCCCGTAATCACTGGATCTTCATTTTTCCAGAAATAACCATGATGCACTAAAATCGCATCCGCCTGTTTTTCAATCGCAGCATCTATCAATGCCTGACACGCCGTTACACCACATACTATTTTATTTATTTGATCTCGCCCTTCTACCTGCAAGCCATTTGGGCAATAATCTTTGAAATCATTTACTCGCAATAGGTCATTACAGTAATCTACAATTACTTTAAGCTGTTGCATTGGCACCCCACAAAAATAATAAACGACATGAAATCATCCCATTCTACACAATTTCTCATTAACTGGATTCTCATCGGCCTGTTGCTCGGCATCATACTTATTCTCATAAGTGACCGCACCACTAGCCAACAACAGCCATCTGTTGACAGTTATGCCAATGCGGTTAGCAAAGCATCAGCCTCGGTGGTTAGCATAAAATCTTATTACCTAAGCCAACAAAGTGATTCATCTTTTCCATTACAGTCACAAAATAGCAACCAGCCGCAATTCAAAATTCGCCCAAACAAAGGCTCAGGTGTCATTATCAGCTCAACCGGATATATCGTCACCAATCACCACGTTGTTGCCAATGCTAAAAAAATTGAAGTTACGTTTGATAACGGGCAAACATTAGAAGCAAAAATACTCGGCCTGGACCCCGATACAGACATAGCGGTTATTACAACTAAACTAAACAATCTCCCTCCCCTGCCTATTGCTAACAGCAATAAAATACGCGTCGGTGATATTGTGCTCGCCATTGGTAACCCGTTTGGTATTGGGCAAACAGTTACGCAAGGCATTATTAGCGCAACTGGCCGAGATAGAGTGGGACTCAATACGTATGAAAACTTCATTCAAACCGATGCGGCAATCAACCCTGGCAATTCAGGTGGCGCCTTAATTAATCCTAAAGGCGAAATACTCGGTATAAACTCCGCTATTTACAGCAAATCGGGTAACTACCTCGGTATTAGCTTCGCCATCCCGATTAATCTGGTGCTTGATGTCGTACAACAAATTATAGAAAACGGTGAAGTTGTGCGTGGCTGGCTAGGTGTCGAGGGTGTCGATTTAAACGCACAAATGTTAGAACACATCGGTTTAAGCGATATACAGGGCGTATTAATCACCGATGTATTCGACCAGGGCCCTGCCGATTTAGCGGGTATAAAAGTAGGCGATATACTGACTCATATTAATAAAAAAATAATTCGAGATACCCGTGATGTACTCGATGTGATTGCGCATGGTCGACCGGGTGACAAAATAAAAATAAACGGTATTCGTGAACGACAAAGTTTTATAAGCCAGGCCGTCTTAGGTCAACGACCCAAGACTTAACACAAACTATTTCACACACTCATCCAAAGCAGATATTAATGCCTGATTCTCTTCTGCGGTACTCACAGTAATCCGCAAGCACTGGCTTAATACACCACCAGCCGGGTGCATATTTTTAATCAACACTCCTTGTTCTTTTAGACATTCAAAAATCAAAGTGGCATCACCATCAAGCACTCTCAGCAAAATAAAATTTGCACGACTTGGAAACACCTGAAACTGAGTAAAGCTCTGCAATTCACTAAACAGCCAGTCACGTTGCCCACGAATCAAAGTGGCCTGCGCCTCAAATACATCGCTATGCCTTAAGGCAAAATCAGCGGTCACCTGCGTCAATATATTAATGTTATAAGGCAAGCGCACTTTATCAAATTCACTTATCCATTTTGCAGGCCCTGCCAATAATCCTAAACGCAAACCCGCCAAACCCATTTTAGAAACGGTGCGCATAACCAATAAATTATCAAACTCACCCAGGCGCGACATAAAGCTTGTACATGCAAATGGATGATACGCCTCATCCACAACCACTAAACCATCCGACGCCTTAAGAATTTCCACAATATCTTCTTCTGCAAATAAATTTCCCGTGGGATTATTTGGATAAGCCAAAAAGATAAGCGTAGGCTGATGCTCCTTAATTGCCTTGAGCATCGCGGGCATATCTAGTGAAAAATCATCTTGCAGTGGCACGCCCAGGTATTCCATCGCGGCAAACTTTGCAATCATGCGATACATCACAAAGCCCGGCTCAGGCGCCATAATTTTCCTGCCAGGCTGAGCCACCGCTAGCGCCATCATCTGTATTAATTCATCAGAACCATTACCCAGTACTATTGAATTGTTTTCAGGTACCTCCATATACTCAACAAGTTTCTTCGATAATGCTTGCGCCGATGGATCCGGATAACGATTGATCTCTGCCTCACGCAGCAGTGAAAGCCACTCGTCTTTTAAGGCTTCCGGCATAGGGTACGGATTTTCCATTGCATCCAGTTTTATCATCTCCCCAGGGTCTGCCACATGGTATGCATTCAAGGCGTGTATTTCTGGACGAATAATGTCTGACATTGGGAATCGTTCTCTGATTTAAATTTAAAAATGCATGATAGCAGAAAACCCAAAATAAGGTTTTACTGCTAAACATTTACCCTATAAGCCTGCTGTTTTCCCATTTCTATCAATACTTCATTGATAAGAAACCCTGCTCTAATACAATAAGTATCCCGCAAACACAGTAATGAAAAATATTTATTTTTATTACTTGAATTTATTTTTACCATCCACATCTAGTGATTAAGCCAGTCGACAGGCAGCATTTTTAACTTTACTTGGGAGACCAACAATGAACCTGACACATTACAACCCCTGGAGTTTATTTGACCAATTGCAGCATGAGATGCACCGTATGCCCACGCATAAAAATAAGGCCGATGATAATAGTAATGTTATAACAAGTGACTGGACACCCGCTGTCGATATAAAAGAAGAAGACGATCAGTACCTTTTAATAGCCGACATCCCTGGTGTTGATCCTAAAGATATTGATATCCATATGGAAAATAATATTCTCACTATTAAAGGCGAAAGAAATTCCGAACTAAAAACAGAAAAGGACGGTTTTAAGCGCATCGAAAGACAACACGGTATTTTTTATCGTCGCTTCACAATGCCCGAAGGCATAAACGCCGAAGGCATTCAGGCAAGCAGTGATCACGGCGTATTAATATTGCATATTCCTAAACAGGAAGCGACCAAGCCGCGAAAAATATCCGTTAATTAAAGATTGAAACTCAACACCTATGGACTGAAAGTCCATAGGTTGGCGACTGAGGACTAAAAGTCTTCTCTTATGCAATTCACTACCCTGTTTAATAACCACACTATAATTCAATCAATCTGTAGGGTGGATCAGGCCTTGCACTAAAGTGCATAGTTTTAACCAGGGTACCTTTGATCAAGTCTATAATGCTTCTGCGTGATCTGAGGTTTAGTACAGAGATGAATCTTTAAAACCTCAAAAGACCTTTAAGGCCAGAAGCCTTAGAAGCAAAAGAAAACGCAAATACATGCGATAAAACTAAGAAGATCAATAAAACGCTTCATTTTGACTTGCGTTCATTTGTATTGTTCGCGTTTTCTTTTGCTTTTTGAAATCACCAAACGACTGCATATTGGTGGTGACTAATTATCCGAACACATCGAGATCAGTAAATTGATCTATCAGATAGAATCTAAGCTACTGCACATCAGGCCTTTTTTTATTTCTAACCAGTAGAATCAAATTGCCTGGTTTTTAATGGCTCCACAGCGTTTGCATTGATACGCCGTCACTAACTTTCCCTGTTTGCTATCGAACTGTTGTTCCTGTTTTATTTCCCACTTGTGAAAGCCATGCTTACACAAAGTCTTTCCTTTGTGTTTTTCCGATGGCTTCTTTTTTTTGAATTGAACAACGTCGCCCATATTCTAAGACCCGAAATTAATCTTTTATTCGATATTCCGCAGAACGAGCATGCGCGATTAAGCCTTCACCACGAGCCAATATTGATGCTGTTTTACCTAACTCAGAGGCACCCGCAGCAGAACAGTCAATTAAACTTGAGCGCTTCTGAAAATCGTAAACACCCAGCGGTGATGAAAAACGCGCTGTGCGTGATGTCGGCAACACATGATTTGGGCCTGCACAGTAGTCACCCAGTGCTTCCGCTGTGTAACGCCCCATAAAGATAGCGCCTGCATGACGAATTTTTTTCGCCCATTCCTGCGCATCATCAATCGATAATTCCAGATGTTCTGGTGCGATATAATTCGCCACGTCAATCGCTTCTTGCAGATCCGCTGTTTCAATTAATACAGCACGCTCACTCAGTGATTTTTTAATAATCTCAGCACGCGGCATATCTTTAATTAATTTATCGATACTGACTTTCACCTGTTCAATATATGCAGCATCGGGGCACACTAAAATCGACTGTGCATCTTCATCATGCTCGGCCTGCGAAAACAGATCCATGGCAATCCAGTCCGCATCGGTTTTTCCATCACACACGACACAAATTTCTGAAGGACCGGCAATCATATCGATACCTGTCGCGCCAAACACCAACCGTTTAGCCGTCGCTACGTAAATATTACCCGGGCCAACAATTTTATCGACCTGTGGAATAGTTTCTGTACCATATGCCAGCGCCGCAACGGCTTGCGCACCACCAATGGCAAAGACGCGATCCACTCCAACAATTGCCGCCGCTGCCAATACTAAATCATTCACTTCACCATCCGGTGTTGGAACAACCATAATTAATTCTGGCACACCCGCGACTTTGGCTGGTATTGCATTCATGATGACCGAAGAGGGGTAGGCCGCTTTGCCACCCGGCACATACAATCCCGCTCTATCCATGGGGGTTACTTGCTGCCCTAACAAGGTGCCATCAGCCTCTGTATACGACCAGGACTCTAGCTTCTGGTGCTCTGCATAGGCGCGCACACGTTCAGCTGCTTTTTCTAAGGCTTCACGTTGCTGCGCTGAAATTTTATTTAATGATGCCTGTAACTGCGCAGGTGCAATTTCTAAATCAGAGATGCTGCCTACATTTAAGCGATCAAACTTATTGGTGTAATCGACAATGGCAGCATCGCCACGCTTTCTAACATCGCCGATAATATCTTTTACGGTATTAAATACCCGTTCGTCTGAAGCAGAATCCCAGGCCATCGTCTGGTCTAGCTGTTGCCAAAAATCATCTTGCTTTGAATTGAGTTGAGAAATTTCAATCATGGTTTCTTGCCTACTTAACCTTAACCGCTTGGCGCATCTGTTCAACGATTTGCTGTATGCGATCATGCTTCATTTTTAACGACGCCTTATTCACCACCAAACGCGAACTAATATCTGCAATGTGATCCATTGGTTTAAGACCATTGGCCTTTAATGTATTACCCGTATCAACAACATCCACAATTAAATCAGACAAACCCACAATTGGGCCTAACTCCATAGAGCCGTATAGTTTAATTACTTCTACCTGTTTGCCCTGCTCTGCAAAAAACTGGCGCGCTACGTTTACGAATTTAGTCGCTACTCTTAGACGACCTTCATGGGGCACATAATCCACCAGACCTGCGGTCATTAAACGGCATTTGGCGATATGTAAATCGACCAGTTCATACAGGCCTTCACCGCCATGTTCCATCAACACATCTTTACCCGCCACACCTAAATCTGCAGCACCGTATTGCACATAGGTGGGTACATCGGTAGCACGAATAATCACCAACTTCACATCATCCTGATTGGTGTCCAAAATTAGTTTACGACTTTTCTCTGGATCGTCTTTTGGCGTAATACCCGCCGCCTCCAGCAAGGGAAGGGTTTCTTTAAAAATACGCCCTTTTGATAGCGCGATTGTAATTGTGTTGCTCATAATGACTTAAACTATGTTGGTTTATTCTATGGGGTTTATTCAGCTACTCGACGAATGGTTGCGCCTAAATAAGACAGCTTTTCTTCGATTAATTCATAACCGCGATCAATGTGGTAGATACGCCTAACTTCCGTTTCACCCTGCGCTACAAGCCCAGCCAATATCAGGCTAGCAGAGGCGCGTAAATCGGTTGCCATAATGGGCGCACCATTCAACTCTTCGACACCACGTACGATAGCGGTATTACCTTCTACTTCAATATTTGCACCCATGCGCTGCAGCTCTTGCACATGCATAAAACGATTTTCGAATACCGTTTCTACAATGGTCGCGGTACCTTCAGCCACTACATTCAACGCGGTAAACTGCGCTTGCATATCCGTTGGAAAAGCCGGGTAAGGTGCAGTCCGCACACTCACGGATTTGGGCCGTTTGCCATGCATATCAAGCTCAATCCAGTCGTCACCACAGGTGATTTCTGCACCGGCCTCACGTAGCTTATCGAGCACCGCATCAAGCAATGTCGGCTCTGTGTCTTTTACCTTTACTCGACCACCTGTAATCGCAGCAGCGACTAAAAAAGTTCCCGTTTCAATTCTGTCCGGGACAACTTTATAACTGGTTCCCTCCAGCGATTCGACACCTTCAATGGTAATGCTATCGGTACCTGCGCCGGATATTTTAGCGCCCATTTTAATCAGGAAGTTTGCCAGATCAACCACCTCTGGTTCACGTGCTGCATTTTCCAGTACCGTTATACCATCGGCCAATGTTGCGGCCATCATCAGGTTTTCAGTGCCGGTAACCGTCACCATATCCATAACTATGTGCGCACCCTTAAGACGATCCGCTTTAGCAATGATATAGCCATTTTTAACTTCAATATCGGCACCCATATCCTGCATACCCTTAATATGGATATTCACCGGACGTGAACCAATGGCGCAACCGCCAGGCAGGGATACTTCCGCATAACCATAGCGCGCCAATAATGGCCCGAGAACCAGAATAGATGAACGCATCGTGCTCACCAATTCATAGGGCGCAACCTGAGTCGTCAAAGTAGATGCATCTACCTCAATGCTCATGGTTTCATCTAACACCACCGTTACACCCATGCTGCCCAGCAATGCCATGGTTGTAGTCACATCCTGTAAATGTGGAACATTTTGTATATTTGATTTGCCTTTAGCCAGCATCGTGGCTGCTAAAATAGGCAGTACTGCATTTTTTGCACCGGAGATGCGTACTTCTCCACTGAGGGTGACACCACCCTGAATTAACAGCTTATTCATTCAACAGTCTTTACAGCTCATGCTGTCGTTAAAGGGAGCTCGTGATCGATACCATATGCTTGCGCAATGACCATAAGTTGTTCAGGGACGCTATGATACTTGATTTGCAGCTTGTTTTGCTGCGCCTTTTTCATCCAATCAAGTAAAAGTGTGAGAGAAGCACTATTAAATCGACTAACACCAGACAAATCGACCGCGATTTCACCCTTTTCGGCCTGCTCGACGTCAAAACTCACGCAGCTTTGATTCAGTAATTGAGCGACTGATTCAAAATTCAGCTGGCCTACGAGCTTAATTTGCCCCTTACTCTGTTCGCATTTAAACAACATACGCGACTATGCCTTTTCGGATTGGCTAGACGACTTGGCCAGCAATTTATCAATTAAACCATCAATCCCGACGCGATTAATATCCGATGCAAAGCTATTGCGATAGTTGGTTACCAGGCTAATACCATCAATTTTAATGTCATACACCTTCCAGATATCATCTTTAATGCGCAGGCTATAATCGATGGGAATTTCAGGCCCATTGCTTTGACGAATTACCGTTTTCACTTTTACCGTACGCTTACCTTCCTCAGGTGGACGGTAAGGCAAAAACTTAATTTCCTGCCCTGCATATTCTGTTAGCGATTTGCTATAGGTTCTAATCAGCATGCTTTTAAAAGCATCAACAAAACGCTCTTGCTGAGCATTATTTGCCTTGCGCCAATTTTTTCCCAGGGCCAGCTTACTCATCGCACGAAAATCCAGATGCGGTAGAATAATGTCTTTCACTAAAGCATGTAGCTCTTCGGGCTGCTGGTCATATTTTTCCTTGTTTTGCTCAAGCGCACTCAATACTTTTTCCGAGGTTGCCTTAATCAGCTCATCGGGTTGTGTGCTCGCTGCAAAGCCTGTCGCAGCATATACGGCTAACGATACAAGCGATAAAAAAAGGAATATGGTTTTTTTTAGTTTATTCATATTATTCGCCTTGTGTTTCTTGTGCCTTAGAAAACAGGAATTGGCCAATCACTTGTTCTAACACCAACGCCGATTGCGTCAATTCTATCTCACCGCCCTGCACTAAATACTCTTCATCGCCACCCGGCTCCAGGCCCACATACTGCTCTCCTAACAGGCCGGCGGTTAATATGCTTGCCGATGTATCGAGCGGAAACTGGTACGCGCCTTCAAGCTGCATGGTCACAACGGCCGTAAATTGCTTATTGTTATAACTAATATCTGCGACCTTACCGACTCTTACCCCACCGGCACTTACCGGTGAACGCACCTTCAGGCCACCAATATTTTCAAACTGGGCCTGTATTTCGTATACATTGCCTGCGGCACCATAACTGGCCAAATTACTCACTTTAAGAGAGAGCATAACCATCGCCAGTACTGCCAGCACCACAAATGCGCCCACCGTGATTTCTAAATTTCGAGTATTCATTCGTTTATTGCCTTACACATTATTCAATCTAAACATTGAACATCAATGCTGTGAGTAAAAAATCTAGCCCCAATACCGCTAATGAGCCGTGCACGACCGTGCGCGTAGTGGCCTGCCCCAGGCCTTCTGAAGTGGGTACACAATCATAGCCTTCAAACACCGCTATCCACACCACCACAAAACCAAACACCAGGCTTTTAATCATGCCGTTCATCAAGTCTTCATAAAAGTCGACCTTGATCTGCAATTGAGACCAGAACACACCTTCATATTGGCCCAACATTTCGATCGCGACAAAATAACCACCTAATACAGCGATGGCCATAAATATGGCGGTTAATAGTGGCACCGAAATCACACCGGCCAAAAAACGCGGCGCAATAATATATTTCATCGGATTTACCGCCATCATTTCCATGCCGGATAATTGCTCTGTACTTTTCATTAAACCAATTTCGGCGGTCAGTGCAGAACCTGCACGACCCGCAAACAATAGACCCGTAAATACCGGACCTAGTTCACGCAAAATACTCAGGGACACCATTAGGCTAATCGATTCTTCCGCGCCGAAGTCCACCAACACAATATAGGCTTGCAATGCCAGCACCATACCGACAAACAGACCGGCTACTAAAATAATCAGCAGTGTTTGCACACCGACAGAATAAAGCTGGCGAACCAGCAACATAGGCTTAGTAAAAACATAGCTCAGGCTTAACAGGCATTGCCATAAGAACAGACTGCCACGGCCGACGCGAGAGAAGCGATTAAATGCTCGATGGCCGATACTTTGTAACCAGTTCAACATTATTTTCTCCCCTCATTTGGGGATACCATCAAATCGTCCATCATGGGTTTACTATTGTAATGAAATGGCACGGGGCCATCTGCCAAACCACCCATGAACTGCCTCACCCAATCAGAGCTGGAATGCTTGATATTCATTGGCGTGCCGTGTTCAACCACTTTGCCAGCGGAAATCACGTAAATATAATCAGAAATACTCGCGGTTTCATCTACGTCATGAGACACCACCACCGAGGTCATACCTAATGCATGGTTCATATCATGAATTAACTTAACCAATACGCCCTTCGAGATGGGATCCTGCCCGGTAAAAGGTTCATCATACAAAATCATTTCAGGATCTAATGAAATCGCACGCGCCAGAGCAACTCGTCTTGCCATACCACCGGATAATTCCGCTGGCATTAAATCGCGTGCACCACGTAATCCAACCACCTCTAACTTTAATAACACCAAATGACGAATAGCCGATTCAGGTAAAGAGGTATGCTCGCGCAGTGGAAAGGCCACATTATCGAAGACACTTAAATCGGTTAACAAGGCACCACTTTGAAACAGCATTCCCATGGTGCGCCGACGCAAATCATATAATGCGGTCGCGGATAACCGATGCACATTTTCACCGGCCACATGCACCGTGCCTGCGTCTGGTTTTAGCTGCCCACCAATCAGTTTCAGCAAGGTGGTTTTTCCCGTTCCACTGGGGCCCATAATGGCCGTCACCTGACCTTGCCTGATATCCATATCGATACTGTCGAAGATCACGCGATTACCACGAGAAAAACTAAGGCCACGAATCTGAACCAAAATGTCTGATGTATCAGTTGAAATGATGTTTTTCCTTACATATACAAAATGCGCTGCTTATTAATACCGTGCGCTTAATAAGCCCGTACTATATACAACAATCTATAAGTATCAAAGCGCCCGAAGGGCTTTATTCACGGCTTTAAGGCGAATTTAATCGCAAACTACAAATTTAATATTTCCACTAAAGATTTAAATTCGGACAGTTTTTTTACCGACAGGTTTTCATCCGTAATAAAAATAGCCCTCAGCTGTGAAGCATTTTGCTCAAGCCACTCTCGCCACTCTCTTAAACTTTTACTGGAAAATTCAATCATCACGGCTGTTGATGTGGCGCTCAATATCCCAGCAAAGCACTCACCCAATTGATTCTTTATCTGTGCTAATTCAGGCGGTTCATCGACAGATGATTGCAAATAAAAAAGGAATCCTTCAGGCACCTCCTCAATCCACTCATCGAGTTTCTCCAGCTTAGAGCGCCATGCATCTTCAGTTATTAAAACCGTCGAAAATTCATTGGCATAATAATTTAGCCGCCACTCATCAGGCAAGTCGTCAGGGTAAAACGTGCCCTGCCAGTGGGCATGGCCCCAGCCGCAAGCGCCTACTCTTATCGAGGATTCAGTAGATGCGGACTCATTTTGTTGCGAATTATCGTGTATCATTGCGCTCTTTAATTGTTGTTGGATATTTTGTGTCTAGTTTAATTGATATAGCCGCCATACTCGCGGGCTTTGCTCTATTAATTTGGAGTGCCGATTTATTTGTAACCGGTGCCTCCGCCACTGCACGTAATTTAGGCGTATCCCCCTTAATCATCGGCCTTACCGTGGTTGGCCTCGGCACATCTGCACCGGAAATCTTAGTCGCAACCATCGCCTCTTTGGGTGGCAATCCGGCCCTCGCTGTGGGTAATGCCATCGGCTCTAATATAACCAATATCGCTTTAGTATTAGGCGCTACCGCTGTGGTTATTCCCCTTAGTGTGCACTCAGGTATTTTAAAACGCGAATACCCACTGCTACTCATTGCCACAATTACAGCGCTGATTTTATTGTCATACGACAATCATTTGGGCTTAACTGATGGTATTTTAATGATTCTATTGCTCGCGGCATTAATGACATGGATTGTTCACAGTTCACTTAAACAACGCGGTTGCGGCGCAGAAAATGGCGATGAAATTGACCCCTTGAGCTGTGAGTTCGAGCAGGAAATTCCCAAAGATATGCCCTCAAAGAAAGCCGCGCTACTGTTGCTATCTGGCATCACCATTTTACTATTCAGTTCAAAATTACTGGTATGGGGCGCCATTAATATTGCAACTACATTGGGTGTTAGCGATTTAATTATTGGCCTAACCATTGTCGCCATCGGCACCAGCTTACCTGAATTAGCCGCCTCGATAATGAGCGCCCGCAAAGGCGAACACGACATTGCTTTAGGTAATGTCATTGGCTCAAACATGTTCAACACACTGGGTGTATTGGGTGTTACCGGCCTAATTCAGCCAGCGATACTAGTCGATGGCGTATTAAGCCGCGATCTGCCCATTATGTTCGCACTCACAATAATAATGCTTGTAATGGCCTTTGGGCGTAAAAGCGCAGGCACCATCACTCGCTTTGAAGGAGGCATATTGCTAGCAATATTTGCCGCCTACCAGGTAATCCTATATTTTAGTGTGACACAATAAAAACAAGCTCAATGACAAAACATGGACAAACTGTGAATCAAACACCTAAAAAAAACCAGATCAACCCCCAGAAAACCAGGCAGTTGGGGCTGGCGGTTGTAGAGACAGAACTCGCGGCAATCGCGGCCATAAAATCACGTATTGACGACAGCTTTGTTAAAGCCTGCGAGCTTATACTGGCCTGTGAAGGCCGTGTCGTAGTAACCGGCATGGGCAAGTCGGGGCACATAGGCAATAAAATAGCCGCCACGCTAGCCAGTACCGGCACACCCGCCTTTTTTATGCACCCGGGTGAAGCCAGTCACGGTGACCTGGGTATGATCACACCAAAAGACGTTGTCATCGCACTGTCCAACTCCGGCGAGACAAGTGAAATACTGACTATTTTACCTATTATAAAACGCCTTTCAGTACCGATGATTAGTATTACCGGCAAACCGGGCTCCACTCTGTCCACCGAAGCAGACGTCAACCTTGACGCAACGATTGAAAAAGAAGCCTGCCCATTAGGCTTAGCCCCTACATCTAGCACCACTGTAGCCTTAGTTTTTGGTGACGCCCTGGCGGTAGCCCTGCTTGATGCACGTGGCTTTACTGAAGAAGACTTTGCCCTCTCACACCCTGGTGGCAGCCTGGGCCGACGCTTACTGCTGCATGTAAAAGACATTATGCACACCGGTAAAGACATCCCTATGGTGGGCGAAGACGCCAGCTTGCGTGATGCACTGTTAGAAATTACGCAGAAAAACCTGGGCATGACAGCTATCGTAAATAAACAACAGCAAGTTATTGGCATATATACGGATGGCGACCTGCGCCGCACATTAGACAAAAACATCGATGTACACACGGCGGCGGTAAAAGACGTAATGACCATTAATTGCAAAACTATACCGTCAAACATTCTTGCCGCCGAAGCCTTAACCGTAATGCAGCAAAATAAAATAAATGCCATGCTGGTAATAGATGAAAATAATAGCGTAATTGGTGCACTGAATATGCATGACCTATTACGCGCTGGCGTTGTTTAACACTCGCCACCCAGAATTTTAAGGATTAAAACCCATGCAAGATATTCTACAAAAGGCCGCAAAAATAAAACTGGTTATTTTTGATATTGATGGTGTACTAACAACCGGCGCATTGTTTTTAGACAATGACGGCAAAGAATACAAAGCATTTAACTCTAAAGACGGCCACGGTTTACGCATGCTACAAGATGGTGGCGTAGAGGTAGCCATTATCACTGGCCGCCAATCAGAACTAGTACAACATCGCGCTAACGACCTGGGAATTACTCGCATTTATCAGGGCAAGCGCGAAAAACTTCCAGCCTACGAAGAACTATTAGCTGAAACTGGCTTAAACCATGAAGATATCGCCTATGTAGGCGATGATGTGGTTGACCTTCCAGTAATGACAAAAGTGGGTCTCGCTATTTGCGTACAGGATGGCCATCCATTTGTAAAAAAACACTCCCACTGGATCACCGATAATAACGGCGGCTGTGGCGCGGGCCGCGATGTCTGTGAGCTCATTCTGGAAGCCAAGGGAAAGCTTCAGGACATGTTGCAATCCTACGTTAGTGACTAACGCCCTTAACTTATGCGAACTTATATCACCCTCGTTCTGGTTATTATTATTGGCATTCTCAGCCTGTGGTTTCAGGAAGATGGGAAGCAACAGCTAAAAGATATAATCCAGCCCGGTGAGCGCTTCCCCGATTACTTTATGGAAAATTTTAGCGTCACCAATATGGATGACACCGGACAGGTTAGCTACCAGTTAAACGCGACCAAAATGCTTCACTTTGCAGAGGATGACAGCGCTGAACTTGAACAACCATTGATTAAATTTAAACAGAACGACGAAAGTTTCACACTCCAGGCAACACGCGCTATTTACCATAAAAATAAAAATTTAGTTCATTTATACGATAAGGTGATTATTCATCGGCAATCAGCACAACAAAAAGACGAACTTTTTATTTACACAGACTATCTGAAAATAGATACCATGAGTAAAGTGGCCGAAAACGAGCACCCATCACGTGTAAAAACAGCACAAGCTGAGCTCAACACCATGGGTATATTAATAGACAGCGTGCAGGGCAAGCTCGTACTAAAATCGCAGGTGAAAGGGGTTTATAAAAATGCACCTTAAGTTATTACTACTATTTACCTATCTTGTGAGTCCGCCCTTATGCGCACAAAAGACGGATAAAGAAGCGCCTATAAATATTGAGGCCGACCGGGTAGAAATGCATGAGCGCGATGGCCTGAGCATCTATAAAGGCAATGTGAAAATAACCAAAGGCAGCATACAAATTACCGGTGATGAAATACTCATCCAGAATCGCAATGGCAAACTGGAGCACATTAAAATTAATGGCAAACCGGCCACTTTCTTTCAATTAAATGACCTGAAGGAAGAGGTGAGTGCACAAAGTTTTCAAATGAAATATTTAGCCGAAAATAGTATGCTTGAGCTTAAACAACAGGCCTTACTCGTCAAAAACCAGAACAGATTTAGCAGCGAACATATTATTTATGATGCGCACAATGACATTGTTACCGCGGGCCACGACACTGCAACTGCAACCACCACAACCGAACAGCCTCGGGTAAAAATAACCCTTCACCCAGAGCAGCCTCCAGAACAGACAAGACCAACACAACCTCAATGAATATTCTTCGTGCAGAACACATAGTTAAACGCTTCGGTAAACGCAGCGTGGTCGACGATGTCTCCATTCATGTACAAAGTGGTGAAGTCGTAGGATTACTCGGCCCAAATGGCGCGGGAAAAACCACCAGTTTTTACATGATGGTAGGCCTTATCCCCGTTAATGAAGGGCATATATTCCTTAATCAGCAAGACATCACTCACCTGCCCATACATGATCGAGCCAAACAGGGAATTGGTTACCTTCCTCAGGAAGCCTCTATTTTTCGTAAGCTCAGCGTTGCTGACAATATATTGGCCATATTACAAACTCGACATGGGCTGAGTGCAAAACAACAAGACTTAGAGTTGCAAAATTTACTTGATGAATTACAGATAGACCATATTCGCGACAGCACCGGTATCAGCCTGTCCGGTGGTGAACGTCGCCGCGTAGAAATTGCCAGAGCACTGGCAGCAGAACCCAATTTCATCCTGCTTGATGAGCCATTTGCAGGTGTCGACCCCATTTCTGTGCTGGAAATTCAACGCATTATTAAACAGCTCACGGAAAGAGGCATTGGCGTATTAATTACCGATCACAATGTAAGAGAAACCCTCGGCATTTGCCAACGGGCTTATATTTTGAGTGCCGGACAGGTGATCGCAGAAGGCAGCCCGCATATGGTATTACAAGATCAAAAAGTCAAAGATGTTTATTTAGGTCAAAATTTTAGTTTATAAATTGAGTACAATTCCTCTGAAGACTGCTATCATTGGTATTAATGGCACAACATCTGCATAAGGCCCGATTTTGAATAATTCATATAAAAAAAACCATAAGAAGTTTTGATTTAAGGCATGAAGCAGTCCCTACAGTTACGCATTGGTCAATCGCTGACCATGACCCCCCAATTACAACAGGCCATCCGCCTGCTGCAATTATCAACACTAGAATTACAAACCGAAATTCAGGAAGTACTGGAATCCAATCCAATGCTAGAAGTGGAAGAGGACGGCCAATCGTCTGATCCACTGGAAAACACCAGCCAGTCAGCAGAAGACAACACCACTAAAGAATTAGCCACAGAACAAAGCAATAACGCAGATGAAGGCGGCCTCGACAAAATAGAGGTGACTGATTTACAGTCTGATAGTGCCGCCCAGGATATGGATCTAGATAACAGCCATGACATGCCTGATGAACTCCCCGTAGATTCTCAATGGGATGATATTTATGAACCCTCAATGTCTACAAGCTCTGCGCCTTCTGGTGATGATGACAAAGCCCGTGAATTCCTGGAGAATCAAAGTAGCTCTGATGACGCATTATTCGAACATTTGATGGATCAGCTACTCGTCACCACCATGAGCGATATTGACCGCACCATTGCGCTCTCTATCATTGACGGCATTGATGAAGATGGTTATTTAAAAGAGTCGATTGAAGACATTCATGCCTCATTAGTCGATGAACTCGAAATTGAATTAGATGAAGTAGAAGCGGTATTACACTTAATACAACACTTCGACCCACTGAGTGTTGGCTCACGCGACCTTAAAGAATGCTTATTGCTGCAGATGGAACAATTCGATCAAAATATTGTTCCATGTCTAAAAAAGGCCAAACAAATTGTAAAAGACCACCTCGATCTGCTTGGCAGTCATGATTATGCAAAGCTAAAGCGCTATAATCGTGTTAACGATGAAGAGCTTGCTGAGGTCATTCGTTTTATACAGGCCCTGAACCCTAAGCCCGGCGGCAGCATCAGCAAAACATCCACTCAATATGTGGTGCCTGATGTGTTTGTTAGCAAGGCCAACGGCCGCTGGACAGTTAGACTCAATGGGGAATCTGCGCCTAAACTGCGCATTAATCCCACATACGCTTCGTTTATAGAACGTGGCAAACAAAGCGATGACAATACTTTCCTGAAAAATAATATGCAGGAAGCTCGCTGGTTTATTAAAAGTTTACAAAGTAGAAATGAAACCTTGATGCGTGTAGCAACCTCTATTGTAGAACACCAGCGCACCTTTCTCGATTACGGCGAGGAAGGCATGAAGCCCTTGGTATTACGTGAAATTGCTGAAGAACTGGAACTACACGAATCCACGATTTCCAGGGTGACTACGCAAAAATATATGCATACACCTAAAGGTGTATTCGAATTTAAATACTTCTTTTCCAGCCACGTCGGCACGTCCGATGGCGGGGAATGTTCAGCTACGGCCATTCGAGCCATGATTAAAAAGCTGATTGAAAGTGAAGAACCCAGAAAGCCAATGAGTGACAATAAACTTGCTAACTTATTGGTTGATCAGGGCATTAATGTGGCACGTAGAACTGTGGCAAAATACCGAGAAGCCATGATGATACCGCCATCAAATGAACGCAAACGCCTATCTTAAGGCAATGCACTAAGGAGTCCTTATGCAAATCAATCTAACTGGACACCATATAGATATTACCGATTCACTTCGCAGTTATGTAGAAGAAAAAATGGCGCGAATCGAACGGCACTTCGATAAGGTGACGAACTCTCACGTAATTCTTACGGTAGAAAATGTTCGCCACAAGGCAGAAGCAACTATCAATATGCGCGGCAATAATGTTTTTGCTGAAAGCACGGAAGACAATATGTATGCAGCTATTGATAGCTTGATGGACAAGCTAGATCGGCAGGTTAAGAAACATAAAGAAAAAATAACCGACCATCATCAGAAACAGGCGCAGCCGCAACCCATTGAGGATGACGCTGAGTAATCAGGTTGAATAAGTAGTATGAACATCAACCATTTAATTGCACCTGAGCGAGTAAAATACCTAAGCGGTATTAACAGCAAAAAACGCGCGCTTGAATCACTTAGCAAATTACTCGCTCAGGGAGCAGTTGAAACTGACCCAACCGATATTTTTTATAAACTGGTCGAGCGTGAGCGATTGGGCTCGACTGGTCTGGGACACGGTGTTGCCCTGCCCCATGGGCGACTCAGTTTTCAATCAACAAAGCAAGCAACAAGCATCGGCTGCTTTATAAAGCTTGACCAGGGTATCGATTTCGACAGCCCAGATTACCAGCCCGCTGACTTGTTATTTGGTTTACTGGTTCCACAACAGTGCACTGATGAACACTTACAAATACTCGCTTCATTAGCAGGTATGTTTAGCGATACCGAATTTTGCAATAAACTTCGAGACTGCAAGACAGATGAGGAATTATACACACAGCTATCTAGTTGGGCACTCACACATCAAGCTGCCTCTTAAGCCATGCTGCAGCAACTAACACCTCTAGATTTATTCCAACACCTGCAAGATAACATAGACATCAAATGGATCGCTGGTAAAGCAGATGCACAGCGCCCTCTTAGAAGCTCATTATATTTAAATCAACAATCTACCCTGATTGGTCACTTAAATTTAATTCACCCCAATCGCATTCAGGTTATTGGCAAAAAAGAGTGGCACTACCTAAAAAAACACAAGACATCCAACAACTATTTAGATGATATTTTTACACGTCGTACAGCGGCCATTATATTTACTAACGGCCAGAAGATTCCAGAAGAACTCATTAGTATTGCGAATAAAAAAAATACACCCCTATTACAAAGCGACTTAGACAGCGGCGATCTAATTGACGCCGTCCGTTTTTACATCTCTGACTTACTTTCTGAAAAAATCACCTTACATGGTGTATTCATGGAGGTTATGGGTAGCGGTGTACTGATTACCGGTGAAAGTAGTGTGGGCAAAAGTGAGCTGGCACTTGAGCTTATCACCCGCGGCCACCGCTTAATTGCTGATGACGCACCCATTTTTTCACGTATAGGCCCAAGCTTACTCGATGGTTCATGCCCTGATGTCCTTAAGGATTTCATGGAAGTTCGCGGCTTAGGTGTGCTTAATATTCGCGCCATGTATGGCGAAAATGCAATTAAACCAAACAAACATTTGCGCCTAGTGATCCACCTTGAACGCATGACACAGGAAAGCCAGCAACAACTCGATAGACTCTATGGTTCTCGCTCCGTAAAAACCATACTCGACGTTCCTGTTACCGAAATAAAGCTACCTGTTGCTTCAGGACGCAATCTGGCGGTTATGGTCGAAGCGGCGGTTAGAAATCATATATTGATAGAAAGTGGACACAATGCCAGTGATGAATTTATTAAACGACAACAAGAACACATGCAGCAAAGACGGTAGTACCATTCAACTATTGGTATAAACAACACAACAATAAAAAATATGAAATTAATTATTATCAGCGGACTTTCAGGATCGGGAAAAACAGTTGCTCTTCATACACTCGAAGATGAAGGCTTCTACTGCGTGGATAACTTACCTCTGGGGCTATTACCCGAACTCACTAAACAGTTAACCAACCGGCAAATGCAAATATATGATCAGGTGGCTGTTGGCATTGATGCGCGTAGTGGTGCAGAAGACTTAAATCGTTTTAATGAAATTATCAAGGCTGCAAAAACTAACACGATAGACATTGAAGTCATCTATTTTGAAGCCGCAATAAACGAATTAATAAAACGCTTCAGTGATACAAGGCGCCGCCACCCTCTGACTCGAAAAGGCATACCATTAGCCGAGGCGATTGATATTGAACGCAATCTGTTATCGGCTATCGCACTCGAAGCAGACTTATGCCTGGATACTACACACACCAATGTCCACCAACTACGCGCGATTATTAAGCAGCGCATTATTTCTAGACCGAATCAACAATTATCTATTTTAATTCAATCATTTGGCTTTAAACACAGTGTCCCCACTGACTCTGATTTTGTATTTGATGTTCGCTGTTTACCCAATCCACACTGGGAACCCAAATTAAGACCTCTCACGGGGCAAGACCCTGAGGTGCAAGCTTTTTTCCAGGACCAGGATGATGTGATCGATATGTTTAGTCACATTAGAAATTTTTTAGAATACTGGATTCCAAAATTTGCAGCGCAAAATCGATATTATTTAACGGCCTCTATAGGCTGCACAGGTGGACAGCATCGTTCAGTGTATATCGCCGAGTTACTTAACAGCTATTTCCATGACAAGTTTGAAAACGTTTCACTTCGTCACCGAGAAATGGAATAACCTTTTATATAGTATTAAAAAACATGAGTGTAGGCCTACTTCTTATCAGCCACCAAAACATTGCTTCCAGCTTGCTGGAAGCAGCCAGGCAAATGCTTGATACTTGCCCATTAGCAACGCGTGCGCTTGAAGTGCCCTTAGATTACCCTGTTGAAAAAATTCTAGAGCAAGCTAAAGACTATATAAGCTCACTCGACACAGGTAACGGTGTACTTATTTTAACTGACATATATGGTGCCACACCCAGCAATATCGCCAAACAACTGGCTGGAGAGTATAAATGTAAATTAGTTGCAGGAATGAATTTACCCATGTTGGTTCGTATATTAAATTACCCACAACTAAGCCTGGAAAATATGGCGCTTAAAGCCGTTAGCGGTGGTCATGATGGCATCCTTTTATGTGAATGCGCGGAAATAGAATGAGTAAAATAAGCCACGAAATAGAAATAATTAACAAATTAGGTTTGCATGCCCGCGCTGCTGCCAAGTTGGTAAGTGCCACTTCTACTTTTTCTAGCCATGTTGATATTGAAAAGCAAGGCCATCGTATAAATGGAAAAAGCATTATGGGCGTAATGATGCTAGCCGCAGGCAAAGGCAGTAAAATTATTTTACATATCGATGGTGAAGATGCAGAAAATTGTGTTCAAGCGTTAATAACACTCATTAACAATCGCTTCGATGAAGCTGAATAAATACCATGCTTAAGAATAAATATTTTTTAAACCTCACAACACATTGGAAAGACTAATGCCTGCCGCACTAAAAGGCATCGGCGTTTCCAAAGGGATATGCATAGGTCAGGCCTATGTATACTATCGTGAGTTGCCTGAAGTTTTAGAATATTCAATTTCAAAGTATGAGGTTGACAAAGAAATAAGGCGTTTTGAAAAGGCGTGTGAAGAAGCCCAACTTCAATTAAAAAATATTAAAAATACTATTGCTAAAGATACTCCGCACGATATTACGCAATTCATTGATACCCATTTACTCATGCTTAATGACCCCGTTCTTTATGAAGATACGGTGAGCCATATCCATGCCCGTTTATGCAATGCTGAATGGGCATTGCAGGCACAAGTCGAACGCATCATAAAAGTGTTTGATGAAATGGACGATCCTTATTTAAAAACACGCAAAGATGACATCACACATGTAGCCGATCGTATTCAACGCTGCTTATTGAACGGACCCGAAACTAATCATACCGATGACAGAATAGACACCAATTTAAAAGATCGTATTATTGTCGCGGATGATCTAACGCCTGCCGACACATTATTAATGCAGCATCAAAAAATTGCGGGCTTTATTACCGAATATGGTGGGCCACTTTCACACACTGCAATTCTTGCACGCAGCCTGGGTATTCCTGCGATTGTAGGTGTGAGTAATGCCAAACAATTTGTGCAGGCCAATGAGTGGCTAGTATTAGATGGAAGTACCGGCGAAATACACATCAACCCGCCGAAAAAGGACTTAACTCATTTTAGAAGTTTGATTCGTGATGAACGTCAACGCCGCAAAAATTTATTCGACTTAAAAAACAAGTCTTGTCAAACCCTGGATGGTTTAAAAATTTCTTTACACGGTAATATAGATCGGCCTGAAGACGTCCGCACACTACGCCAGTTTGAACACACCGGTGTCGGCTTATATAGAACAGAAATTCTCTTTATTGAACACAATGAAATTCCCAGTGAAGAGGCCCAATTTGAAAATTATAAACGTGCACTGCGTTCTCTGAAGGGCCACCCCTTAACCATTCGCACAATGGACTTAGGTGCAGACAAAGAGCTTAGTGATAGCTTGCAACATGGTCCCTTAATACATAATCCTGCATTGGGTCTACGCGCAGTTCGACGCTGCCTCAAAGCCCCTGAGCTATTCTTAAATCAACTCAGAGCCATTTTACGTGCTTCCGGTTATGGTCCTGTACTCATGATGATTCCGATGGTGACCTGTGTTTCCGAAATTGATCAGGTAATGGAACTCATAGTACAAGCCAAGCTAGAACTCAAAGCGCGCCGCCTGCGTTTTGATGAGCACATAAAAATTGGTGCGATGATTGAGGTCCCTGCCGCCGCTTTAGCCGCAGATTGCCTGGCGAGTAGATTGGACTTTTTATCCATCGGCACCAACGACCTTATTCAATACACCTTAGCGTTTGACCGTATTGATGACGAAGTGAGTTATTTATACAATCCACTGCATCCCGCCGTACTTAAACTCATTAAAATGACATTGAACGCGGGTGAGGCGGGTGATGTAACAATTTCCATGTGCGGTGAGATGGCATCGGATATCCAATACACCCGATTACTACTGGGCATGGGCTTGAGAAATTTCAGTGTGCAGGCAAACAGCCTACTCGACATTAAGCACATCATTAATAGCAGCCAGATTGAACAACTTCGCGGTGCCAGCGAAAAAATATTAAACCTTTCTCATCCTGATCAAATTAAACAGGCGGTAGATGAATTAAATCGTAAATTTAGTTAACAACTTTACAAAACATACACTTAAAAGCGCTTCTTAAGCTACACTTCAATTCAAACTTTCTATAAACTCCATTTGAATTTATAACCATGAATCGGGCTTATCCATGGTAGACAGCAACGACATCGCTGAAAAAACAGAACAACAAATTCTCGCTTTATCTGCAGCATTAGAATCCGGCACACTTCAACATGCCGAAGGTATGTTGAATGCTTTGCATCCCGCAGAAATTGCTCACCTTATTGAATCACTCCCGCCGCGTGAACGTTTTGTTATCTGGTCTCTGGTTTCAAAAGACACTGAAGCTGAAGTATTAATGAACCTTGGCGATGAAATTCGTCAAAGCCTCATTAAAGACATGTCACCCGAGCAGCTAGTACAGGTTGCCGAAGGCTTAGAGGTTGATGATTCGGCTGACTTTGTTCAATCACTGCCCGATACCGTTATTGATCAAGTACTGCATTCATTAAATAGCCAACACCGTAAACTGCTGGAATCTGTATTGTCATTCCCGGAAGACAGTGCCGGCGGCATAATGAACACCGACACCATCACCATACGCCCAGAAGTCACTCTGGATGTGGTATTACGCTATTTAAGACTACTGGGTAACATTCCTAATCATACTGATCACTTAATAGTAGTTGATCGAGAAAACCATTATTTAGGCATCCTGCCATTATCTCGACTGCTCATTAATGAACCTCATAATACTGTATCTGAAATCATGGATGATCGGGTAGATGCCATTCCTTCGGATATGGAAGATAATGATATTGCGAAGATTTTCGAGGATCTGGACCTTATCTCCGCACCCGTTGTCGATGGCAATAACATGCTGCTAGGGCGAATCACCATAGATGACGTGGTCGATGTTATCCGTGAAGAGGCCGATCATTCCGTATTAAGCATGGCGGGTCTAAATGATGAAGAAGATTTGTTTGCACCTGTGCTACCCAGTGCGAGTCGCCGTGCTTTCTGGCTGGGCATTAACTTAGCCACCGCTTTTCTTGCCTCATGGGTCGTCAGCAACTTTGAAACCACATTAGAAAAGGTAGTCACGGTGGCGATTTTAATGAATGTGGTCGCCAGCATGGGTGGCATTGCAGGCAGCCAAACCATCACTCTGGTTATTCGCAGCATGGCACTGGGGCAACTCAGCCGCAGTAACCGGCGCTGGGTATTCAATAAAGAGGTCGTGGTAGGCCTGCTAAATGGTATTGTCTGGGCATGTGTGGTTGCCGGAATTGCCACCATTTGGTTCAACGATTTTTCTGTTGGCCTGGTGATAGCCGCTGCGCTCATCATCAATCTGATGTTTGCCGCCGCCTCAGGGGTAGTCATCCCGGTGATGCTGAAAAAGTTTCGTATAGACCCGGCCATTGCCGGTAGTGTGATTCTTACCACTATCACCGACATTGTCGGCCTGGCCACCTTTTTAGGTCTCGCCACGCTATTTTTGCTTTAATGAAATAAAGCAATATCTTCGCTATAATTGCGCCTTTCTAGATGATCATAAAGTACAGTCAGGCATATGCAATTTATCGAAACCCGTGGCAATGATGGCCAGCGTCCAGCAAAAATCAGTTTTTCCGAAGCTATTTTAAGTCCAATTTCTTCATTTGGTGGCATTTACTCACCTGAATCACTGCCTAATTTAGGCGCTGACTTTTTAGAAAAACACCTAAATGCTAATTACAAAAGCCTTGCTCGAGACATACTGGCTGCCTTTGAAATTGACATCGATCAGGACGTAATCGAACAGGCACTGAGCCTTTATGATGAATTCGATGACAGCAGCAACCCTGTTCCCGTTGTAAAAGTTTATGATGACTTATTTGTCAGCGAGTTATATCACGGCCCAACCCGTGCATTTAAAGATATGGCATTACAACCGTTTGGAACGGTACTATCCGCGCTGGCACAAAAACGTAATGAGAATTACCTTATCCTTGCCGCCACATCTGGCGACACCGGCCCTGCCGCACTAGAGACATTTAAAAATCGCGCCAATGTACAAGTTGCCTGTTTATACCCTGATGGCGGAACATCGGATGTGCAACGCTTACAAATGGTGACAGAAGATGCAGCCAATCTAAAAGTTATCGGTATTCATGGCGACTTTGATGATGCACAAAGTGCTCTCAAACAATTACTGGGCTCTGACACATTCAAACAAAAATTACAGGAAAAAAATATTTTTCTGTCCGCCGCTAACTCTGTGAACTTTGGGCGTATTATTTTTCAAACGATTTACCATGTGCACTCTTACCTGGAGCTGATTCGTCAAAATGAAATTGCCCTGGGTGAAAAAGTATACCTAAACGTACCCAGTGGAAACTTTGGCAATGCATTAGGTGGCTACTATGCAATGCAATTAGGGCTGCCCGTTGAAAAAATACTCATCGCATCAAACAATAACAATATCCTCACACAGTTCATAAACAGTGGCTCTTATGACTTGCGAGAAAAATCTGTTATTCCCACAACATCACCCGCAATGGACATTTTAAAGTCATCCAATATTGAACGTATTTTGTTTGATTTATTTGGTGAAGCACGTACCAAAGAATTGATGTTTAAGTTAGATGCTGAAAAGCATTACCAATTGACTAAGGATGAACTAGAAAAAATACAGTGTATTTTTACTGCTGATTATTGCAATGATGAAGAAGGTAAAAAATATATTAAAGATGCTTTTGCTAAAGGCTATTTAATGGACCCGCATACGGCAACCTGTTTTAAGGCATACGATACCTGCCGTGATAAGCCGTTGAAAACAATTGTTTACTCAACCGCAGAATGGACAAAATTTTCACCGGTCATTGCCAATGCCCTCACTGGCGAAGTGGATGCACATGATATTGATGCTTTAAAATCAATTGCAGAAAAAGCCAAGATTGAAATACCTAAAGTTATTAGTGATTTATTTACGAAAGAAATAGCGCAGAAAAAAATTATTAATAAAGAAGATATTGAGGATGAAATTCTGTCATTTTTATAAAAAATAAAAAACTCAGGCATTAAAAAAGGCTGCTCAATTAATTGAGCAGCCTTTTTTATGACGCATAGTTAAATAAGTCGACTTACCTATTACGCTTAGCCGCAATACGTAAACGTAATGCATTTAATTTAATGAAGCCTGCAGCATCTTTCTGATCATATGCACCTTCATCATCTTCGAAGGTTGCAATTTTCTCATCAAACAAAGAATCTGACTCTGAACGACGACCAACAGCCGATACCGCACCTTTATATAACTTAATGCGCACATCACCGTTTACATGTTCCTGTGATGCATCAATCATCTTCTGCATCATTTCACGCTCTGGACTCCACCAGTAACCGTTATATATCAACTCAGCATACTTTGGCATCAGTGAATCTTTAAGATGCGCCACTTCACGGTCTAAAGTGAGTGACTCAATCGCACGGTGCGCTTTCATCATAATGGTGCCGCCCGGTGTTTCATAACAACCACGAGACTTCATACCCACGTAACGATTTTCCACGATATCTAAACGCCCCACACCGTTATCACCGCCTAACTTATTCAGTGTTTCTAGCACCGTTGCTGGCGTCATCTTCACACCATCAATCGCAACGATATCGCCTTTCTCATAGCTAAGCTCTAGATAAGTCGCCTTGTCTGGTGCATTTTCCGGTGATACAGACCAACGCCACATATCATCTTCGGCTTCCGCCCATGGATCTTCCAGAATATCGCCTTCATAGGAGATGTGTAGCAAGTTAGCATCCATTGAGTAGGGTGACTTCTTTTTGTTTTTAGCAAAGTCGACTTCAATACCGTGCTTTTCAGCATAAGCCATCAGTGACTCACGTGAATTAAGGTCCCACTCGCGCCATGGCGCAATAACCTCTACACCAGGCTTAAGCGCATAGGCACCTAGCTCAAAACGTACCTGGTCATTTCCCTTGCCTGTCGCGCCGTGTGAAATAGCATCTGCACCGGTTTCATTGGCAATTTCAATCAGGCGTTTAGCAATTAGCGGACGCGCTATAGATGTGCCTAGCAGGTATTCACCTTCGTATATGGCATTGGCACGGAACATGGGGAATACATAATCACGAACGAACTCTTCACGCAGGTCTTCGATGTAGATTTCTTTAATGCCCATCGCTTCAGCCTTAGCACGCGCCGGCTCTACTTCTTCGCCCTGACCAATATCAGCTGTGAACGTTACTACCTCACAGCCGTAAACATCTTCTAGCCACTTAAGAATAATAGATGTATCTAAACCGCCTGAGTAGGCTAAAACGACTTTATTGATCTTAGTTTTATTAACCGTGGACATGTATGCTCCGCAACTACTGTAATCTGGGGCCGATATTATACCGGAGCTATACTGATGTGTCTGTATTAAGGCTTATTCTAAATTGATTAAGATATTGACTCGCCGATTATTCGCGCGACCCGCCTTAGTTTTATTAGAATCCACAGGCTTAGCCTCTCCATAGGAATGGTGCGTTATCTGATCTGCAGACACGCCTTTTGCCAAAAGGTACTTCTCAACGGCACTTGAACGGCGCTCAGATAGCTTCTTATTATAAATCCGACGCCCCTGGGAGTCGGTATGTCCATGCACTTCAATTTGCATGTTTCTATCAATACTGGCAAACAACACAATATCTTTTAGCTTTTCTAACTGCTTTTTACTCAAGTGATGTTTATTTTTATCAAAATTGACCACCGTATCTTTCAGCTGATCTATGCCATAGGGCAAAGCCGCACTGATGCACTGCTGAAATAGACTAAACTGTTGATGAAAATTTGCTGATGACAGGGCAACGACAACATCATCCTCATAACTCGTTAAGTCTTTATAGTGCAGCGTTGGGTGACGCCCCGCCTCTAGCTCATGCAACATACGCTTAGCCAGGTTTCCACCTATATAGATAGGAACTCTGCCTTTGGAAATTGCGATCTGGGCTAGCTCTCTCTGCTCAGGCTCACGCCAAAATGGTGATACGGAGTAAAGATTCGCAACATTGTTGATGGGGGCTGCCGCTTGCTGCACCTGAAGTTGAAAAGCCAGCTCGCCTCCCGAAGAGTAAGTAAAACGTCCATTACCGAAGCTATCAATCGGGTGCACCATTTCACAAAAAATAGGGCTACTGCTCACATTCCACTCAGATGAATCGATAGATGACTGATAGCGCTGTACGGCATACAGGCTAAATGACAAGCTGTAACATAGTATAAATGCGATCAATCTAAGCATGGCTAATATTCTGGACTAACATTATGGGCTGGTTATTTTATTTATTGTCTCACCTTTAATTAGCGTCCAGCGCATGTAAATCTTTAGCTGTATTTAGCCGAACGGCTGGTATTGCACACGGTTTATAGAATAATTTAAAACACCACCTGGTGCTTCGATAGAGGCATCATCGCCTTCACGCTTTTTCATTAAGGCCTTAGCAACGGGGGAATCCATACTAATAAAGCCTTTCTCTGCATCAAATTCATCAGGCCCAACAATCCTGTATTGAATCAATTCACCATCATCTGTTTCAAGCTCGACCCAGGCACCAAAAAATATTTGATCTGTCTCCTTAGGCGTTTCGGTGACTACTTTTAGCTCATCAACGCGTTTTGATAGAAACCGAACACGGCGATCTATTTCACCTAATTCTTTTTTACGGTAAATATATTCGGCATTCTCCGAGCGATCCCCTTCAGCCGCAGCGGTAGACAAAGCCTGCACAACCAGTGGGCGTCGTTTATTCCATAAGAAGTCCAGCTCTTCTTCTAACACGCGCATACCTTCCGGCGTGATATACGGCGAACCTTTTATCGCGGGTGCTCGGTATCTTCCCATAACTCTGTGCAATCAAATTAAATTAAAAATCAAAAAAACAAAGGGCGCATAAGCGCCCATAAAAAAATACTCTATCGTTATTATTATTTAGTACTCATAGCATTCAATAATTTCTCGAACCAATCCACTGCGCACAATATCTTCGCGCTCAAACTGGTGAACGTATACTGAATCAAGCAGGCCTAACCTGTCAACCGCATCTTGCAAACCCGATTTATGGCCTATATCCGATTGCCTAATATCCCCGTTAACAACCACACGACAGTTTTCACCTATGCGAGTTAAAAACATTTTCAATTGTGCCGCCGTACAATTTTGCGCCTCATCTAAAACCACAAATGCATCATTAAATGTCTTGCCGCGCAAATAAGCCAACGGTGAAACCACTATGCGATCATTTTTTAAGCCACACTCAACAGCGCCTTTGCCTAGTCGCTCATTTAGGCAGTCACGAAATGCATCAAAATACGGATCAAATTTCTCATGTAGATCACCCGGCAAAAAACCTAAGTTTTCTCCCGCTTCAACGGCAGGACGACTAATGATTATCTTATCTATACGTCGTTCAGATAGCTCTTCTGCTGCGATGGCTCCTGCACAATAACTTTTACCCGTACCTGCAGGACCTATCCCAAATGTTAATTTGTGAGATTTAATGGCGGTTATGTATCGGCTTTGTGATTGATTTTTTGCCTGGAGAGGAGGAGCGGCTTTTGGGGGAATTGATTGTGTATCGAGGAAGGAGTTACGTGAACGTATATCAACAACATTCGGTTTATCTGGGCCTCTTTTTCTTACTTGCCTGGATATTTTTTTTTGCGCACTTGATTTCCGAGCCATATATCACCTTTAAAAATGAGTTAAACAATAGAAATTTAAAAATGCTTATCTTTTTGGCAGAAACTACCTCCTGTTTATTATTTAGTGTTATTTAGCTTTATAGAAGATACAAATTATTAGGTCAAGAAAAATATAGAATAAACGGTTAAATAGTCTTCAAAAAAATAAAACACTTTACTCAATTTAACAGCAGTGTTAGTTTGATCTTTCGCCTCTAATAAAAATCCCCTTCTAATTTCTGCTGTTATTTTATTTCACTCTAAACTTTTAAGCTTTTTATCTGACATTTTTTCGGCGATCTTCAAACAGCTCAACTTTAAAATACCAGGCAAGATAGCCAAACGCAGCCAACAGAGTGCCTAAAATTAAAAATATTAACGACATTAAAAACAATATGCGCACTTCATTCATAATGTATTTTTTTTCGCTATTTAACACCACAAGACCTAACTGCTTCTCTTGTAAATATAATTTAATGCTGCCTTGTTCATTTTTCAAGCGTTCTATTTCATAAGCAGAGTATTCAATATCATCAGCAATAACAGCTTCAGATGAAGCATTCTTATCCCCAACCATTTGTAACGCCTTATCCAGATGTGATAACTCCTGCTGCAAACCATCAACTTCCATTTGAGTTCTAACAATTGACTCAAACACCTCGGTGACCGTGTTTTCAAAAGTCCCAATGCGCATCCAGGAGAAACCCGCGTCTAATAAAATAATCAATGTACCTAATAGGGCACATATTTTATAGAAGCGCATTATTAGCGGCATAGAAACGGACATATTTAATTTTCCGACATCGCATAATGCGAAGCCAAATTACACCACTGTTTCATATCACCCATATTCACTTTATTGACTTTCTCTTCTTCCGGCCAAAAAGGATTAAAACTTACCCACGGCTCACCTATTTCAGGAAATACTTCACCGCCCTTCATTAGAGCAGCCGACATAGACTGTTTAGGCAGGCGATACATTAATGCACTCATCCCCATTGCGGCTGCAAATATAACGCCATCGGGTGTGTGCGCTAAATAATACGCGTGGTTATCTGTGTCTGGACAATAAAATTTTACATCTGGGAGGCCTTTAGCTGACTCAACTAATAACTGAACAATGTCCGCGTATGCAGATGGCTGATGCTGCTTTAGAAATTGAATGATTTGTGTATTTTCAGGACGATCTAAATCACCCTCGAACTCTTTAACTGGCTCTGACAAGCTCATAATGAATACCTATTACCCTTAGCCAATAGTTACTATAATTTTTATGTAAATGATTATGACAGAGAGTGAGCAAACATCAATCGCTTAGCCCATATACAGCACATTGAATTTATTGAAGTGAGAACCAATTCAAGTGAGCTATAGACTTGGCTATTGGCTCATTATGATATTTTTTGAAAAATTTGATCTGCATCCATAATGGCAACTTCAATATCATCCGCTAACAAATTGAAATGCCCCATTTTGCGGCCCTTTCTTGCTTCACTTTTACCATACAAGTGAAGCTTAAGCGCAGGGTTTTGCAAGCATTCAGTCCAGTTTACCGGCCACAAGTCACCAAGCAGGTTAACCATTACAACGGGACTGGTAAGACGTGCATCACCTGGCGGTAATTCACACATCACACGGACTTGCTGCTCAAACTGCGATGTTACCGCCGCATCCATGGTGTAGTGCCCACTATTATGCGGCCGCGGTGCCATTTCATTAAAAATAAGCTGCCCATCAGTAGTGATAAAAAATTCTACCGCCATTATGCCAACATAATTTAACGCCGCAGCCAGACCAACGGCTTGAGCTTTGGCTTTTTCAGCTAAGCTATTATCTACACGCGCAGGAACAATACTCTGGTGCAAGATACTATTGCGATGTTCATTTTCAGCTGGCGGGTAACAAGCCACTTCGCCCTGCGGATTTCGGGCAAGTAAAACAGAGATTTCTACAGCCAAATCCATTTTGCGTTCTAAAACACATTCAACCTGACCTAGCTCATTAAACGCTTTGCTCAACTGCGATAGATCATCAACTACTTGCTGCCCCTTGCCATCATAACCCAAGGTAGTGGTTTTAATGATGGCAGGGAAACCTGTAACCGCTATCGCAGAATTGAAATCACTCTCTGTGCTAATTAATGCATAGGGTGCGGGGCTCAAACCAGCTTGTTGAGCATAGTCTTTTTCTTGAATGCGATGACGAGCCACCGCTACGGCATCAGCCGATGGATGGACAGGTTTGCGCGCAGATAGAAACCGCAGACTTTCCGCAGGCACATTTTCAAACTCTGTCGTAATGGCATCACATGACTCTGCCATCTCGGCCAATGCGACTTGATCAGTGTAGTTGGCTAGTATTTGCTGATCAGCTACTTCACTCGCAGGACTATTACTATCGGGATCAAGAACTACCGTACGGTATCCCATTTTGCGCGCAGCCATACAGAACATTCTGCCTAACTGACCACCGCCTAATACACCAAGAGTTGAACCCGGTAGCAACATTAAATTAACCTATATTTCTTCTGGAGGAAGCTGCATTGCAAACACGGCTTCTTGCTGCTCTGCACGAAAATCATCAAGCTTTATAGCCAAAACATCATCTTGACACGCCAGTATCGAAACCGCGTATAAACCTGCATTTGCCGCACCCGCCTCGCCAATTGCAAATGTTGCAACGGGTATTCCCTTTGGCATTTGCACTATTGAAAGTAATGAATCCATTCCCTTAAGATACTTCGAATTCACTGGCACCCCCAATATTGGCAAGGTGGTTTTTGCAGCTAGCATACCCGGCAAATGCGCCGCACCGCCCGCGCCCGCAATAATACAGACCAAACCACGCTCACGTGCCGTTGCAGCATATTCAAATAGCAAATCTGGCGTTCTGTGCGCAGACACTACGCGCGTCTCATACTCAATGCCAAATGCCTCTAATTGCTGCACCGCAAGCTTCATCACAGGCCAATCACTACTACTGCCCATGACCACACCAACTTTTTTATTCATATATCACCTTCGGTAGTCCGAAACGGAGAAAACCGAACATTTTATAGGAAAATGCGACTAAGTCTAAGCATTATAAATATTTCAAGCCAAAATAGTTTGCCAGCTATACGCGCCCGTTCGAAAGGAATCACGCACAAAAAACAGATAAACGCTCATTTTAAATGATTTTTTCATATTCACTAATATTATTATATTAAAAACATAAAAATAATAATATACATAAAATACAATGACTTACACTATCAAAATAAGTAAATTATAATAACATAATGGCCTTTTATCCAAAAAACTAACTATTTAATTCACATTTATTTTAAATTCTGTTACTTTTTTATTTTGCTACATAAAACAAACAAATTAAGAAATATCCAAACTGAATAAATTAAACAAAGAACATTAAAGGCAGCTATGAAAAACTCTCCCCATACGTCAACTAGCTACCACCCCATTTACAGACAAACTGGAGCAGCCTCAGGATTGTCTGATCTACAACAAAACACAAAAGAGGCCCTGCTCTCGCAAAACAACTGGGGGTTTGGCGGCAGCAAACTCCGCGTTAAGCGCTACAAGATAGATAAAAGCACCTGGCAACTCACCGTAACCAATCCTAAAACTCAAAAAATCATACTTCAGGCAGAAGGACATGGCGACACCCTATTTGCTAATGAAGATAATCTAGCACGTATGGCTGAAGTGCTTGTACAACGAGGCTTAAGCATCCGTACAGATTTTAATGATTGACTATCTAGGTAGCTCTAATATCCGATTGTAAGGATTTTCTGACATATATTTCAGCTAAACTTACAACTTACATCCTGTCTATTCGACTAAAATATAGCCCTGCAATAAACGCAACAGGCTATTAAAAATGGACATCGAGAATCGGCTACACGAGTTAACTCAAGAAATACTCAACTTCGGTGATATTATTAGCTCTACAGAAAACCCTGCTAATTCAGATTTTCGTAATGCCTGTAACTTATTTGGCCAGTATATAAACAATCAACTACAAATCATCAACTCAGGCCTTGTAGAACAAAGCTCACTCAGCAACATACAAAATATCACCCATCAGCTACATATCTTAAGCAATCTAATAGCTCCTAACTCATTAGAGATATCTAACACTTACCATTGGTCAAATAATTTAGTCGACTTTTGCAGCCAGTTACAATTACTTAAAAACAATGCAGCATGAACGGCATGAACAACTCTCAATTTATAAAACAGGGGAAACATCACAATACATGTACTTGCAGTATTGACGATATGGAGGCTCTGCTTGATCATATCGATGAATTTTCACAATATATAAAGTCACATGATAACTTGAAAGATGAACAACTGCTGGAAGAATGGAATTTATTTAATACATACATTAAATGGAAAATAGAAGACTTTACCGAAGATAGTCATATTTTCCATCTTCCCTCTCGCAAGCATAACGCCTAAACTAACTGCCGTATACGATACCTTAAGCGGCTTGTTTTCAAACTGGGATTAAGCCCCGGAGTATTTACTAAATGTTTGCGTAATTGCTGACTCGTTGCAGGCTTTCTTAAGTACGCTGCTACAAAATTTTCATTAAAACAACTGTTAAATTGAAACACTGAATGAAATTTTTTACTCGTCGACTTATGTATCAAACCTGCCGATTCAGACAGTTCTTGCCGATTAATAAAGTTCCTCACAATCACACCATCATTCACCAAATTCTTCAACATTATGTTAAACCACTTATGATTGGCTTCAATAACCGGCACTGGCTCACCATCCTTTTCCGCAAATAGATCATCAATTATTATATCGAACTTCTCCCCCCGATAATTTTTCAGCCAATTTATCGCATCTGCTTCAATTAATTCAATAGGTGATTTATTCAAACCGAAAAACCGCTTACCAATAGAAACATGAACAGGATTCAATTCAATACCTACTATAACATCCGGCGTAAAAAAATGCCGTAACATATGCAACACTGCGCCACCTGCCACACCCATCACTAGTATGCGTTTTATTTTTTTCTTGGGATAAAAAAAGGCTGGCAACAATAATAAATCCCAAACATGACCTGTTAATATTTGCTTAGGATTGTACTGACTATGAAAAACACCATCGGTATACAAGCGCAAGCTATTCCCTGCAGATCGAACTTCATAATGCGTTCCAGATACATATCTACTCCATACTGTAGCCATCGACACCCCTAATAAAAAAATCAGCCATCATTTTTATTCTTATAATCTTTTAACAAAAGACTTAATGCAGATCGAAATAAAGTAACTGCCGCAGACTTTCCACTGACATCCATTTTTTCAGCTACTTTTTTCCAATTGCCCGCATATTGGCAACTAATCGTTATAATGTCCTTTTCCTGTCGGCTCATATCATCTGGAAAAATATCATATTCTTTAATCAATCGATTTATAGCTGGCATACACGCTTCATAATTTCGATTATTATTTGCAAATGAATTTACATCCAGACTATCTAAGATTGAAAAACTCTGATCGTAATATTCAATATTGCTATGTAAATAACGTTTAATATCATCCGCAAGCAAATTTAACGGCCCCCGCTGCCAGGCATCTAAATTACGCTCAAACTTACTCGCCAGCGTATTAACAAGCACCGCACCCTGTTCTGACAAGCTCAAACCAACGACAGCAGCATGTGAAGCTGTTACATGATCACGACTAAAACCGATACGTAAAACCGATAAGCCCGCATTTTTCCAGAATTTCAGCAGTTCAAGCGTTGCCGAAAAGCTGCTACCAAAAACATCCACATCATAATTTCGCTCTTGCTCAATAACCTGCTGTAGAAAATAGCTTCCAAGCCCTTGATGCTGAACATCTGGATGAATAGCAATTCTCATCACTCTGGCATATTTAAGTTGTGCCGCTGATTCATATCCCGCATGAAAGCATAATGTTTGCGCCAATAAATGCCCTTTAGGTCGGCGCTCACCTCTATATATTTGAGATGATAAATCTTTATCAAACCCGCCCTCTTCACTAATAACCAATACACCCAATATACTCTCCGTATGCCTTAGTAAATAAATACGTACATTCTCATTATCTAGTAGATACTGAAAATCGGCAGGACTGGTTCTATAATGAGCAGAAACTAATAAAGAAAAAATAGCTGATATTTTATTTTTATCATTTACCAAAAGATGCCTATCCACTAGCTCAATTTGGCAGTCCCTCGGAGATTTAGGTGAATTTAAAACGTTAGTATATTTTGTATTAAGGAAGAGTACATCTTCTATCCATCTTTCAAGATAATCATCTTTTCTCCAACGAATCGGTTGATGCAACTCTATTTTTAACCAGTTTGGCCGACAGTCATCTAGCAATTTATAAAACTTAAGTACAAAGCCGCGCCCCGTCCCCTCATAACCATGCGTTGTTGTAGAAAAAATAACCTTACGATAATTATTTAATATTTCCTTCAGCATAGGTAATGGAATAGCTGCAGCCTCATCAATTAACAAAAGGTCGGCTGCAGATTTATTGTTCAGTAATGCATCTGGTGCAACAAATTCAACAGAGGAGCAATTAACTTCATAGCCATATCTATTTTCTTTAGCTTCTGGGCACTGGTTTATAAGATGCTTAAAAAAAGGCTCCGTAATTGATTTCCGAGGCGAAGTAATAATAATTTTATACGTAGCGTCAGCAACTAAATCAGCAACTAACAATCCTAATGAAGATGTTTTACCTCGACCTCTCCCCGATGTGAGAACAGCGCACGCATCACTCTTTGACGAAATTAAGCGCGCCAGCTTATCAACCGTTTCTTGCTGTTCAATACTTTTATATGGTGCCTGAATACTCTCAAGCTTTACCTCACGCGCCGCAATACATCGAAATTTTTCTGTTACTTTGCTATTTTCATCAATATAGTAAACACCTTCTCGCTCTGCTAGAAGCGCCTTGAGATGCGTAATATAATTACTATTCCATTTAAGCCATTGCTTCGCATCAGGCAAAAAAATAATTAACATGCCACCACCGCATAAAACACCCGAGACAATGCCTAATGCATTAGGCTCGAATTTATCACGCGCATCAAATATCACACCGTCATATTCCTCTCCTAATTTTACAGAGGCCTTATCAGGTGACATTGCATTTTCTATAACGGATGAAACGATTAAAAGCCTTGGGCAATTCAAGTATTTAAAAAATGAGGTTAACGCCTGATGAGATATATCATGTGGAATGTGTGAGACAATGGCAATACGCTGCCGAGACAGCAGCAGATCGGGCTTAAGTTTATTTATAGTTAATTGTATGTGTTCTAACAAATGAATACTGTATTAAGAATATGAACAAGCCTCAATGACTTAGCTACCACGTTAAATCATCAGGTATTTCAAAATCAGCATAAGGGTCATTTTCATCTTTAAGCTCAACAAGCTCGGTAAAAATAACAACGCGACGCTCATTACGTTGTTTAATTTTTTCAGCCACCGACGCAGGTACTAATTCGTAGCGGCCTTCAATACGCGCCAGACCTAGTTTACCCTTAATGATTTGCTGCTTCATTTCTGTATTGACATAAATACGCTTAACTTTTTTATCATGCTCAAAGTTATAAACAATATCACAGGTATTATCACGCTTTACTAAATTATCTAAAATCAGCTGATTAATCTCTGCAGAGAGCGCCTTAGCTTTTGCCTGAACCTGTTTCTTTTGATTTAACTCACGATCACGTTGTATTTTTTCATCAGCAAGCTGCTTAGCCTTTATTGCCACCTCATCTACAAGCTTATTCTTTTGATTCCGCTGCTGTTTTTTCTTTTTATTTTTGTCAGTATTGGCTTGTTGCACCTGCTGCTTACTTACCACACCTGCTTTTAGCAACTGTTCCTGAAATGGATTGTTCATTCTGAGAGTCTCGATCTTTACTTCAATGGTTAAACAATATCTATGCTTATATTCCCAGTAACTGCATAATAATTACAGCTAATATAAGATGAGAATCGTAATATTTTAAACAAAAATGCTCTGCACTTATACAATAAACTGACTAAGCTATTTAGTCCTCACGATATTTTGTCTGCACACCATCTATAAATTTACGTAAAATTTGATCTTTACACTTTCGATAGTGCTTATGCTCTGGCTTACGGAAAAATGCACTTAACTCATGTTTGCTTATCTCCGCATCAGATGATGCCAATATTTCCAATATATCTTCTGCTTTAAGATCTAATGCAATTTTCAATTTTCTTAAAATAATATTGTTATTTATGCGCTTCTCTGGCTCAGGCTGAGCACCCTCTTTTTTACCGCGTCGATCATTAATTAAGCCATTCAAATAAATTGCTAAATCAATATCACTTAATTCCTCGAAATCCGCATCATCATCTTTCTTTAACCAGTCACTCACTTGCTCTCTTGTCACCTCGTGATCAGCCATGCCAAATATGCCAATCATCTTTGAATCATTAAAATCAAAGGCATAGCGAATACGGCGTAAAACATCATTATTGGTCACATTTATTCCTCAGTTTTTACAGATCACATTTATTATTGTGTGAATTATAAGCGTAAAAGGTACAGATTACCCGGCCAATAAAGTAGTAATAGTTTAATTAAGCGCAAAAAACGCTAGGGGGCATCGAGTAATCACATGCTATTTCAACGGATGAGAGCCCTCCGTAATGGGCTTATTTTTTGATATTTGTTGGCTTTCTAAGTTGGCTACTTATGTTTATAAGCTAAAAGGCCGAACAATCTACGTGTGGAACAGCATAACGAACAGTAATTAAAGGGGGAGTAGCTTTATCCAGGGTACCTCTGATCATTCAGCAAATAATTAAGGGGCAATACAAGCGGCATTAACTCTGCCATACAAGCTTATTCACTTTCCGGTTCTGCATATTGCTCTTTTATCGCGATCATTTCTGGCAACAGTTGAAGAAAGAGTTCAACCAGTCTCGGATCAAAATGTTCTCCGCTTTCTTCTTTTATTAAATCCACTGATTTTTCCACCGACCAGGCTTTCTTATAAGGACGTACAGATGTCAAAGCATCGAATACATCTGATAATGCACATAAACGCCCTGCCAATGGAATATCCTCTCCTACAAGCCCATTAGGATAGCCCTTACCATTCCATTTTTCATGATGTGTCAGGGCAATTTCTTCCGCCATGTTTAATAACTCGGAGTCATCGCCAGAAAGAATATCCGCACCGATCTGCGCATGAGTTTGCATAATAGCCCATTCATCTGCTTCAAATTTACCGGGTTTTAACAAAATATTATCGGGTATACCCAGTTTACCAATATCATGCATTGGCGCAGCATTAAGCAACAGGTCACATTCATATTCATTCATACCTGCGGCTTTACCTAGCGCAGCCGCCATTTTACTCATACGTACGATATGCAAGCCGGTTTCATTGTCTCTATATTCTGCAGCACGCCCCAAACGGCGCACTACTTGCAAACGTGTCTCATGCAATTCAGAGGTACGCAGCTCTAATTCATGAGTCCGCTGAGCGACTTTCTGTTCCAATATTTCTTTTTGTTTATGTATAAAGTCACGTGCCAGCTTTACATCTACCAGGTTGCGTATACGTGATAGCAGCTCCTCAGCATTAAATGGTTTAGTGACATAATCAAGCGCACCATTATCCAGTGCATGTTGACGAAATTCCTGAGCATGTTGTGCCGTTAGCATTAATACCATCGGCATATTCTCACCTGCCTCTGCCTGCAATTGTTCCATAACCTCATAGCCATTCATATACGGCATATTTAAATCCAGCAATACAATATCAAACGCTCGCTGACGAAACATTTCCACTACCTGCCGTGGGTCTTCTGTACTTTGTACTTGCTTATAAGCAGCAATATCTAAGATGCGTTGCAGCAGCAACACATTAGAAGCCTCATCATCAACAATTAAAATATGTGCATTTTTGGGATTTAATGCATCAATATCACTCATATATACTTACCTTTTATCTCTGGGCAGTAATCTAATCGTATATTTTTCCTAACTAAAAGTAGCACTTAATGCTGCGTGTTAGATCTATATTTCATTAACTTTTATGCTTCGTCTTTTCCCTAATTTACGGGTATTCCAACACTTGTTAAGGACACCTCTATATATAATAGACTAAGTTCTTTTACAGAACCGAGAACAATTGAAGAATCCTCTACTAAATTCTCACCCAGTTTTTTCTGAGCCACTATTAATATCCCAGAGGCAACTCAATCTAAAAACGTCTACCCTGCCCATCAAGAATGACCAGGCCTTCTGAGAACCCTCTATGCTTCACGCTACAGGTGATTTTGAATACTTATAACAGCCCATTTACATAAAAATGGGCTGTTACGTGTGAACGCAGCAGCCCATCGATTCAAATACTTTCGAACAAATCTTAATCCGCAACAATACTACTGCCTGACGTTGCCGGTAAACGTGGCATTGTTATTTCAGGATACTCACCCGTTAATGCCCCCAGAAATGCAACGATGTCATTGACGTCTTTTTCAGATAAGTCCTGATTAAGCTGACTTTTTGCCATTACTCGAACAGCCTCTGCTAAATCATTTACCGAGCCATTATGAAAATAGGGTGCTGTATCGGTAATATTTCGTAGCGTTTGGACACGGAACATATTTCGTTCTGCACGATTACCGGTGACTTCTTCACGCCCCTTATCGTCCACCAGTTTATATTTACTGATGTAGTCATTATTAAAGGTTGGAAACTTCGCATAAAAACCTTCACCTATCTCCATCTGTGGACCATTAAATGCCGCACCAGAATGGCATGATGTACAGCCTGTTAATGCAAATTTTTCCATTCCACGAATTTGCTGGGCATTCATCGCCGCCTTATTCCCTTTTACATATTTATCATATGGGCTATTCGGTGTAATTAAGGTTCGCTCGAAAGCCGCCACGGCTTTTGCAGCATTTTCAACGCTCATGCTATCGGCCCCAAACGCCTTATCAAAATAGGCCTTATAACCTGGGATAGATCTAACACGCTGCATAGCCGTTTCAACATCTCGCATCCCCATCTCAACTGAGTTTGCAACAGGCCCCTTTGCCTGATCTTCTAGCAAAGGTGCGCGGCCATCCCAAAATTGAACCGAATGAAATGCCGAGTTCCAAACAGTTGGTGCATTACGTCCACCAATTTTACCGTGTACGCCCATTGAGAAACGACGACTGTCATCCCCCCCCTCCATTACATTGTGACAAGAATTACATGACACCGTACCCGTTGAGGAGAACCGAGGGTCCATATAAAGCATTTTTCCAAGCTCAACCTTCTCAGCGGTAGTTGGGTTGTCTGCTGGCGCAGGCGCTGCATTCGGCAATGCCTGCCACTCTGCAGCCTGTACCTGTATAGAGAAAAAGCCGACAAGCAAGGTAGTATTCAGTAATTTCATAATATTCTCAGCGTTAAAATTCAGTGGATGAACTGTAACAGCCCGACAACCATATGGGTATTTGCTTATATATATGGGACTGATAGAAAAAACCTATCAGCCATACAATTCGAGACTATTCGTATACAACACTTAATGTTGCCTCAAGAGGAAAAAAGAGTCGCCGCATTCATGAGATGATGCTACTTTTTATTGAGTTTTTGCTTGTTAATAAAGCCTTCAATCGTCGACATAGGCACTACCCCTAACTGCACAGCAGCCACCTCTCCCTTAGGGTTAAGCACAACAATGGTGGGGGTCCCCTTCAACCTGCCCAGCCCCAGCTCAGAATAAACCTGATAATCAATCAATAAACTGGGAAAGCTAATGAAGTTATCTTCCTCATACAGTTGCACCTCCTGAATATCGGGAAAATCAAAGCTCGGGTAATCTATTGCCAGGCCCAATACATCAATGCCGGTTTTATCCCGCCTATCGTATAGCATCTGCACCTCAGGCATTTCCTCAAGGCAAGCCGGGCATTTCGCGCCCCACACAATTACAGTCGTCCAGCGGCCTTTGCCAATAAAATCTTTTAGGTGATAGGTAACACCGTCGCTACCCTCTAAAACCGGGTTTGGTAACCCCACAGCCATTACTAATGGACTAAAGAGCAGCAACATAATGAGCTGGAGAATTTTTGTTCGATAAATCTTAAGCGTAAGGAAGGTTTTCACAGATCGTCTCAATTTTTGACTACCTATACGACAGCCGATTTGTAGAAGTTTAAATGCTTTATTGTAACTTGTCACAACAATCATATAAACGCTGAGAAGATAAATGTATGAAACTATGCTGACAAATGAGGGGCACTGTCTAACATTAGATTTACAGCTAAATAAAATCCCCCTAACTCCATCCTCATTACTCACCTTGAACAAAAACTACAGGCAAGCCTTTAATACAGATAGTTAATGCTATCGGCCTCTTAAATTTTTAATTATTTAGTCCGTTGAAGCAGAGGGTCCTGTCGATAAAACAACATTAATTCTTTGTAAACCTCACGGCAATGTAGCGTTAATTTCTCCGGCGCTGTAAAAAAGTATTCGCTGGCAACTGCAAAAAACTCGGCGGGTGATGTAGCCGCATAGGCGTTTATACCAGACTTATGATGATGCTGTACTCTTTCATTTAATATATTATAGGCGCTGGAAAAAATCGCTTGCCATTCATTAGCACTCATCGTCGCAGGAATCGGCGGTACACCATTAGCAGATTGATTCAGCATATCAATTTTATGCGCAAACTCATGAATAATAACATTATGACCCGAGTGATCATCTAAACACTCTTTTTGCACATCATCCCACGAAATAATCACCGGCCCATGCGACCAGGACTCACCCGAGAGCAGGCGTTTTACATGGTGCACCACGCCAGCTGCATCCATCTCATCTCGCTCAATCCAAAAAGCAGCCGGGTATACACTCACCTGCGTAAAACCCGAATAATAACTTAAGCCAAGCTTTAGTATGGGTACGCTAGCTTGTGCCGCAATAATAAGTTTCATTTCTGCCGTTAACTCAAGGCCCTGCACGCCAATAAATTTCTTTTGCTGCAATAACACAGAAATTAGCAGTCTCAACCGCGCCTTTTCAACAGCAGATAAATATCGAATACAAGACAACTGGCGGATGTTTTTCCACTGAAAAAAGCGTATCTTATTTTTTTGCCACGCATGAAGCACGCGCCAATTTTCAATCTTACGCCGTATATTCAATTTACGACTTATCCCTTATTATTGATTTTAAAAACATAGCTCATCCAGGTAATTAATATAAAATGTAACTAGATTGAAATTTTAATTTCAGACCTTCTTAATGCCTTCAATTAATAAATAAACATCATCTTTTAAAAACCTCTTATTGGTTATCTCGAATTCATCCGATGCTTCAATATGTTCAAGCGTCTTTCTATCAAACCTTGCGCCATATACTTTTTCAACAAAAGCCGAAAACCGTTCCTGTCGTTTTCTTATGGTTATATTTTTTGAATAAACCATTTCTAATAATCTAAATTTCCCACCGGGCTTCAATACGCGACTAAACTGCTGCAATGCCATAGGCTGAAATTTATCGGGCATTACACAACAAAGGAATGTAGATACAAGCCAATCATATTGATTCGAATTAACCAATCGCATAATACTGGCATCATCATGTAATAACTCTATTTTACATTGTGCTTTATCTGCCTTCTTCATCGCTTTTCTTAACATCACATCACTGAGGTCGACACCGGTTAATTCAACGTCCTGATGATAATATTGAAAATTCCTGCCCGTCCCTACCCCGGCCTCCAACACTTTGCCTCGCAAATCACCGATTAGCCATGGCCGCCATTCTCGGTAAATACGCTCCCATGGATAATCCAATATGTCATAAAACAGGGCCGTAATATTGTATTTGGCACGCAAAGACAGGTTTTCTTCTCTCACGAAAGCGCCTTATTTGTAGTGGGTGTTTTTATTTACATACCAGGTTATAAAGGCTTTTTATGTATAAACCCTGATCCATATCAATCAGCCCTCGAATAGTGTAAAAACAAACAAATGAATATTAGTCATTACTAATAGACAAAGATTTTGAGAAAGCAGATTACTCATAAAAAATAACTATATTTCGTTACGCTAATATTAAACAAAAGATCGATACAGACATTCACTTAAATAATCATTCCTTTGATTCCTCCCTATTCGCTTATTTTGACGTTATAATCTAAACAGTTAAATTCAGCTCAACAAGCCTCTACTATAATGAAAAAAATTGATAATGAAAAACTCGATCGCGTCGTCGCACAAGCCCGTAAAGATGCTGAAACCCGTGGCCATGGATATCGTGCAAAGGCCTTAAAATTATACCCGCATATTTGTGGCCGCTGCTGCCGTGAGTTTAACCGCAGCAATCTACATGAATTAACGGTACACCATATAAACCACGATCACGACGACAATCCAGATGACGGCAGCAACTGGGAATTGCTCTGCCTGTATTGCCACGACAATGAGCACCAGCGTTTTGAAGAGCAATTAGCTGAACACGGAATTATAATGGGTAAGGCAGAACAAAAAGAAGCCACCAATAATCCATTTTCTAACTTGAAAGATTTATTGAGTAAATAACCTGATCTGCTGATAATCAGAAAGCCCAACTTTATAACAATTACCCACTCATTCGCCTTTTATAAGATCATGTACACTCAATAACAGTCTACCTTTGAGGCGCTATAAAATAACCATAGTCAATTAAAGAACAAGCCTGAAGCAATATTTGGGGAATGTTCTATTGTTCAGACCGCAAAATATTATGATAAGTATTTTTATAGTTTGCTAATAAAATAAGGTGATTATACAACCCCCCCTACATCCGCTTTAATAATACACATATCTATTATTCACTCATCACTTTCCTCTGGAGGTGCATTATGAACATTTCACCGACACTCGTTAACCAGTTAAACAAACACCAGCTTGCGTATGAGACCATACATCATCGTTATTCAATTTCCAGCCTGAATACTGCGCATAGCTCACACGTACCCGCACGACAACTGGTTAAGCCCGTAATACTTCATGATCAGCAAGGCTATCTGATGGCGCTGGTGCCCTCAAACAAATATGTACATTTAAATATGCTCAACATGGCACTAAACAGAAATATGGCATTGGCCAATGAAGCCGAAGTAAGCGCCCTGTTTAGTGACTGTGATTTTGGTGCCATACCACCAGTAGGCGATGCCTATGGTATGAAAACCATTGTAGACAACGAACTCAGTGAATGCACTGATATTTATATGGAGGCCGGAAACCACACCGATGTATTACATCTAAGCGGTGATGCATTTCAAACCCTAACGCAAAATATGCAACATGCAGATATTACGGTTCACTAAAGCAAACGCGTAACCAAAAAAGGCATTACATAAAGTGCAATGCCTTTTTTATTTGGTGATTGTTTTTAATCTGACAAAAAATATTTATATCCGACAATAACATGATTATCAGTTGTCACTGATCACTTTATGGTTTTAAAAGTTAATCAAATTTAAGTCCCTCCGGCACTACCTTTAACACACCTGATTTTAATTAATTTTTTCTGTATCAGCCATGGGTGATTTTATTGGTATAGTTATCCTGAACATTGTGCCTTTTCCTATCTCACTCTTTACTTCAATTTTTCCTTTATGCGCTTCAATTATTCCATACGACAATGACAATCCAAGACCGGTTCCCTTCCCTACAGGCTTTGTTGTAAAGAATGGGTCAAATATTTTACTAATTTTATCTTGTTCAATACCCTTCCCCGTATCAACGAACTCAAACCATGCCATGCCATTTTCTGTTCCTGTTCTTATGGTAATCGTGCCTCTACCATCTTCAATAGCGTGCGCCGCATTAACCAGCATATTCATAAACACCTGGTTCAACTGTGAAGGAATGCATTCGATTTGCGGCAAATCCCCGTACTCTTTAATAATATCTGCCTTATATTTTATTTCATTATTAACAACATTAAGCGTACTATCTAGCCCTTTATGAACATCCGCCCACTGCCACTCGGCCTCATCCACATGAGAAAAATCTTTTAGATCCTGTACGATTTGCTTAACGCGACCTACGCCCTCCAGCGATTCTGTCGTCAAATCTTTTATATCTTCTTTTAAATAATTAATATCTATTTTTTCTTTTAATGAATTAATACGCTCAATGAGCTCAGGAGAGTCTTTAATAAACGCTTCGGACTCATCATAAAGATCAAGCAATGAGATGATGTCGTCTATATACGTTTTCAATGAACTAATATTTGAACTTATATAGCCTACCGGATTATTAATTTCGTGTGCAACGCCTGCGGCTAGTTGACCTATGGATGCCAGCTTCTCAGATTGTAACAACTGATTCTGTGCGTCTTTAAGCTCGGCTATGAGCGCTTTTTGTTCATTCTTTTCCTGGGCCAGTTCACTATTTGTTCGTTTAAGTGACATTAATAATATTCTATGTTCTAGCACCTGCTTAATACCATCAAGAAAAACAATAAAAGGAGCTAAAGCATCATCAGCAATGGTTTTAATCTTTTCACCCATGTTAATAACAACAATGGCAGCTACGTTCCCTTCTATTAAAACTCTGGTGATAACAAAATCCCCTGGACTCAATGCTTTTAATTTAGAATAAAATGAATTCCCATCATCAGTTTCTGATGATGGGCAATAATAACCCTGTTCTATTAAATCCACGGCAATATTCGCCTCAACAAATAGATTTAATAATGACTCTTCGTTTACTACTCCCGGCTTGCTTGAGTATGCTTTAACAGGCCGGTTAGCCGTACACTCCAAAATGCAACCCCACTCGCCAGCTGCAATCAAAACCGCCTGGAATATAGCCGTTTTGTAGAATTCTTGTAAGTCATCACATTCACCTATATGTTTATGCGAGCTATTCAGCCACGACAATGCCTCCGACCACACCACCTGCTGCTGACTCAGCACCGACTGCTTATTAAAATAGGCATTACTTTTAACATGTAGTCTTGCATTCTCTAATACTAGAGAAATAAACTTAATGATGTTGGAACCATACACCAGATCTTGATTATTAAAAGGAATCTCACCCTGTTTACGATTAATACTAATCACACCTGTTACTTCATTTTCAATCATTAATGGCCAGCACATTGAAGAATCAGGTCGTTCAGCATTTCGCTCATTAACCTTGCCGGTGTACTCGCCCTGCTTTGTCAGATTTCCTTCCAGTAATATGGGGGCTCCATTTTTTGCTACCGAACCAAGAATACCTTCACCAAACTTAATATGTGTACCTAACACATGATCCGGCAAACCAACTACTGAGACGATTTCCAGATCATTCGTTTTAGTATTTTTTTCAACAAGGCAGCCACTGTAACCACCGAATGTCTTGATAATATTTTCTATTAGTTCTGTCTGCACAAGTTTTGAATTATCACTAAGCGCAGTTTTATTCCCCAATAAATAAATATCATAGATCCAGCTCAATAATGGTATTGAATCAATATTGTTTATTTCATCAATCATATTATAATTCCTGTCAGAGCCATTTAAACTTATTGTAAATTACTTAAAAACATCCAATAAAATTTATTATTCAATTAACTTAAGGAAGTCAGCCACAGGCATTGGCTTGCCAAAATAATATCCCTGAATCTCATCACATCCATATTCTTCTAATAGTATTAATTCTTCTTTAGTCTCTACACCTTCTGCAATCACATTCATATCAAGGCTATGGGCCATAGCAATAATAGCCTTAACAATATTGGCATCATTCTTATGCTTAATCATACGGCGTATAAATGACAAATCAATCTTCAATGTATGTATCGGCAAACGAGCGAGATAACTGAGTGAGGCATATCCTGTACCAAAATCATCCATTGCGATAACAAAACCCATATTAACCAGTTCATTAAGAAAGTGAATCGTATATTCCATATCTTTAACAATCATACTTTCGGTAATTTCAAATTCAATACAAAACTGGGCAGGGTCGAATTTCATGTCGTGTAGAAGCTGTTTGATAAAATTTAATAAATTATTATTATAAAACTGGCGTACAGAAAGATTTATAGACAGTCTTTCTATATCAACACCATCAGACATACAATTTTGGGCCAGTTTAAAAGATTCAGAAATAATCCATTCACCCACTTGCTCAATTAAGCCTGTTTCCTCTAGCACTGGAATAAATACGGCAGGAGGAATCAACCCTCGCACGGGATGATTCCATCGAATTAATGACTCGGCACCAACCAGTTTCTGTCCAGAAACTCTAATTTGTGGCTGATAATATAAAACAAACTCATTCTGCTCCATCGCCTTTCTAAGTTCACTTTCAAGTAGCATCCGTTCACTAGCAATCCTGTTCATATCAGAATCATAATATTTATATTGGTTACCACCATTATTACGAGCATAATGCATTGCAGTGTCTGCATTTTTTATTAGTATTTCAGCATTTGTTGAATCATATGGAAAAACACTAACACCCATACTTGCAGTTAAATAGATCACATTGTTAGATATAGGACAATTGATACTATTAATATGTAATATTCTATTAATTAGTTCCTTAAGGTAATTACTAGCTGATGTATCAGTTAACACTATGGAAAACTTTGTTGGGCCTAATCTTGCTAAAGTGGCATCACCCTGCAGGACATTGCCTAATGCCTTTGCATACTCAACGAGTATCTCATCACCGCCCTGATGACCGTAAGCTTCATTAAATACAGAAAAACGATCCAGTCCTATAATAAGTACGGCTGTTTTGCCATCCTGATCAGGACTTTTATTGATCGCCTGACTAAGACGATCAATAAACAGTAATCTATTAGGCAGTCCGGTTAACTCATCGTATTGACTGATCGTTATCAGTTCCTGAGACTTGACATCAAGTTTTTTATATAACGATGCATTTATAGTATTTAACTGTGCATTAGCCTGCTGAATTTCATCCATTATCTGTTTTTTTTCTTCTAACAGATGCGCATGCATAAAGGCTTCTTGAATAGTTGATTTTAAATCATCCGGATCCCATGGTTTGACCAGGAACTTATAGATTGCGCCTTTGTTTATTGCCTCTCTCACATCATTAATATCTGCCTGACCCGATAAAACCATGCGCACAGTATCTGGAAACAAGTCTTTTACTTTAGTCAGAAACTCAACGCCTGTCATATTTGGCATTCTCTGGTCTGACATTATTACTGACGGCTTAAACGTTTTAATTTTCTCAAAAGCATCATTTGCATTAGTAGATTGCACAATTTTATAGTCTTCATCTCGCAGTAGACGATTAAGCGAGGACAATGTTTCCTTTTCATCATCCAGTAGCAACAATACTCTATCCATCATTTATTCCCTGGCTTTGTGACCTATCATGTACGATGAAAAATAAAACACGAACACAATACACCTAGATTATTATCCAAATAATCTTTAATCCGATTAAACATTAAATATTTAATCTTCGTCATCTTGCTTTCTGACTGGAAGCGTAATCATAAACGTTGTTCCTTTACCAATTTCACTAATAATGCGAATTTCACCTTTATGCTTTGTAATAATTCCATACGCAAGAGACAAACCCAGGCCTGTACCTTTACCAACCGGTTTGGTGGTAAAAAATGGTTCGAAGATTCGTTTAATGTGCTCTTCTGCAATACCATGACCTGTATCTGATATGTCAATCCTGATTGAATCCGCATCTAATATCGATGTCTTAATAATGATAGTTCCTCGGTTCTCAATTGCATGCGCTGCATTCACCAGTAGATTCAAAATCACCTGATTTATTTGCGAAGCTATACATTCGATTTCCGGCAGTTCAGCATACTCTTTAATAATTTCAGCCTTGTACTTGATTTCATTGCTGGCAATATTAAGAGTGCTATCTATGCAGTCATGTATATTAACCCATGTCCATTCTGCGCTATCAACATGAGAGAAATCCTTCAGATCCTGAACTATTTTCTTTACTCGGCCAATTCCATCCAAACTTTCATTAATAATGTCATGAATATCATCTTTTAAATAATCAAGATCTATTTCTTCTTTTATCTTATTTAATGCGTCTTTGGCGTTCTGCGGAAAATATGATTCATACTCATCACACGCATTAATTAATCTTAAAATATCTGTAATGTTTTTACTGAGAGTACTAAGATTGGAGCCAACGAATCCAATGGGATTATTAATTTCATGTGCCACACCTGCAGCTAGCTGACCAATAGATGCCATCTTCTCGGACTGCAGCAGCATATCTTGCGCTTTGTTTAATTCTTTAATTTTCTCCTCAACATGCTGTTCAAGATTCGCATTAATATCCGTCAGTTCGCGTACTTTGTTTTCCAGACGCACCGCAAGCTTGTCGCCATAAGCTTTTAGATAAGTATTTTCCTCATTGACATCTAACTTTTCTCGTGTCCCCTGCATATAAGATTCAATTTCACTGACAAATGTATCAATATCAATGGGCTTGGTAATATAACCATCACAACCTGCAACCAGACTTCGTTGCCGATCGCCCTCGGTCACATTAGCTGTAACAGCAACAATCGGTATCTGATTTAATTCTGGTATATTTTTGATCCTTGTCGCTGCCTCATAACCATCAAGTTCAGGCATATTCATGTCCATAAGAATCAAATTGGGGCATGTTCTCTTAGCAACATCAATCCCCGATAGACCATCAACGGCTTCAACAACATTATAGTTAGATGCCTTAAGCAACTTACTAACCAGTTTACGATTTGACGCATCGTCTTCTATATATAAAATTGTCAATGGATTAGACATATTGAATCGCTATTACACATAACATCATAAAATCAACATACATATATTTTATTTCCCGTATTTTATTTCCCGCTCTGGCAGTCTATTAATAAATAAAACACCGAACCCTTATTAATTTAACTTTCCACCCATATATCAGTACCGAGAAGTTTAACAAGTTTTTACTATGGCCAATCCAAGATCAATTCTGCCAATCTCGCGTATCACTCCACTATCAAGCTGATGAAACTCCTCAAATAAACCATCGATACTATTCTGATCAATCCCATAGCCGTATCTGCTACTGAAGTAAGACAATAGTCATTAGATGTAGATAAATGAGCACAGATTGTATCGGGAATGATTATGCAGCTGCCATTTATTTTTGCTTGAAATAATCACCTTACCCTGCCTGGTATATTTAATAGCATTATCAATGCGCCATTCTATTATCTTTATTAACATTTTTAGATCCGCGTTAACGAACCTTACATTTTCATCTAATTTGAGCTATAGCTTAATGTCTCTGGCTTCAGCCACCTTTAAATATTTATACTGCCTGATAAAATAACATTATTAAAAACAGTAATCAGCCCAACAAAATTATGAGCGGCGTTTTCAGGTATTTTTTCACAAGCTTAAAATCATTCTTATCATCATCGATAAACAAGATAGTTAGATTAACTTTACCTGCCATGGCATGTACCAATCAGTCGGTATGTGGCTGCATAATAACATTGAACGCTGCGACTACTGTTAATATAATCCTGATTACATATTTGCTTACCCGTAGTTTTATTCAGATGAGCACTTAATATTATAAAAAGTATTTATCGAATTTAAATGTAAACCAAACGCAAGTACTAAACAACGACCTGCACAACTAGTGGGAATTTATCAAAATCAGGTCTCACACCAGCGACATTATCTGCCAGATTTTCAAACGCCTCTGCATTATTGATACTTTGAGTACGTCCACACCATTCGCACGAGACAATACAACCTTACAGATACTCTCATGTGCAACCTGACCTGACACAGTAAATAGTTTGAGTTTAACAGGTAAATCTGAGGGCGCTGTTATACAAAGTGGTAATAGATCAAAAAACAGGCTGCGATCATTTTTGGCTTAAGTATTTCATGCAAATGCATTAGTCGTTTTTCCATTTAGTGCCGGGGCATAAAAAATCAACTTGAGTGTTAATCTATTTTCCAACTCATCAAATTCAGACATTGTGAGATATCTAGACTATCATTCCTTTTCGTAATCTTTTGCATTTATAATGATTGAACCGTCATCACCCCAGGCAACTTTAAACAAATCTGGGTGTTCATCTCTAAACGAGTTCAGTGCCTTTTTTCTACGTTCTAGTTCTTCACGTTGTTCACGTACTTCATTAGCCAAAAATCGGTTTTCCATCATCACGTCACGTATTTCTAAGGCCTGTTGAATCGATGAAATCAGTTCACCATCATGCCAGGGTTTATTAATAAAGCGAAAGATATTGGCTTCATTTATAGCGCCTAATAAGGCATCCAGATCAGTATAGCCACTTAGAATAAACCGCATAGAATCGGGCTGCAGTTCTTTTGCCTGGGTAAGAAATTCAACGCCATTGATTTCTGGCATGCGAAAGTCTGAAAGAAATAAATCAAAAGGACAGGTTGTTGCGCGCTTTAGCGCATCAGCAGCGTTATTATAGGTTTCAATTTCCCAGCCTGTAGCCTTAACAAATAATCTACGTAACGCATTTAGTATATTGTCTTCATCATCTACTATCATTATCCGATACATAATTATTCTCCTGAGATGATTTTGAGATAACAAGCCACCTGCCTATATTTATTTATACACAAATATTTCAAGTGTCTCTTTTAGGGTGCGTTCCAGATTACCGATCTGCTTAATAACATGCGGCCCTAGACTATGATCTTTAGAAAGTAGCAGAACCCCATCCTTTATGTTTATATCACGTGCAAGGATCATCCCTTCTTTTAAATCGACTGATTGTATTTTATATATATCCTGATCTTTTGATGTTGATAAATTCTCAGACATGCTCTGCTGTTTTATGAATGCATCAACTACCTGGGGATCATAATTAGCGCCTTTTCGACTAGCAATAAATTCCTGCGCATCTTTTGCTGTTATACCACCTTCAATCAACCTGCCAGCCTGCAAAGCATAAAAATCACTTACCACCGAGAGAATACGTGAGCCTAATGGAATATTATTGGCGGTTAATTTATCTGGAAATCCTTCCCCGTCATAACACTCACGATAATGGCGAATGATTTTTGCGGCCATTTTTAATGGATCAAGAGTCATTAAAATAGCTTCACCCAGAATGGGATGTTTAAAATATTGCTCCTTATCTTTATCGTTCATCAAGGCTACAGGCTTATTAAATACATCATCTGAAAAACCGACTTTACCGATATCACATAACATACCAGCATAAGATACTTGCTGCGCCTGCTCCTCATCCATACCCAATGATAAAGCCAGTTTTTGCACCTGGTCAGCAACCTTACGAGAATTTCCTCGCTCACTGCCTTCTCTTAATTCAATCAGATTAGAAAACACTTTTATGGCGGAGGAGTAACCATCTTTTAATGTTTGATATGATACCTCCAACATCCCCATAGTCTGTTCTAGCTCATCCGTTCTGCTCTTTACTAGACCTTCAAGATTAGTATTAAATTCTTTAAGTTCTTCATTCTGTTTGTGACTAAGCTCCAGCAATTCATCGCGTTCCGCTTCGAGTAATCGAAACTTTAATGCCTGCTCGACGGTGATTTTTATATCATTGTCATTCCATGGCTTACTGATATATTGATGAATTTTACCTTTATTAATGGCGGCTATGGTCGATGATATATCAGCATAGCCCGTTAATAATAGTCGCACAGTATCAGGCCATTGAGCAGCCACTTTTTCGAGGAATTCTGCGCCGTCCATTTCAGGCATACGCATATCAGATATCACCAGATCAACCTGTTCCTGGCGCAATATTTCCAACCCCTCAGCACCACCATTCGCCAGAAAAATACGATAGCCCAGTGGACGAAACAGGCGCTTTAATGAGGATAAAATATTCCGCTCGTCATCAACAAATAACAAAGTAGAATTATATACAATCTTATTCTCTGTATTATCTGTCTGTGTATTTGTAGTATTACTTTCCAAAAGATATATTCCAGATCACTTTTTTATTAAATCATTTATAGACTAATTATAGTTAAATTATTCCACAAAAAATAAAATTGTTATGCCAATAATTCTCTTGATGCTTCCATTGTCATTTCAATCTTAGGAAACATTACCGCCACCTGCGATAATGTCATTCCTATACGTCGCAATGCCTGTTCATTCAATACTGGTACCAGTGAATCACCTGCATCACCAATATCGAGCGCTCTGCTCACAATATCGGCAATATGTATTACATCATTAAAGGGTGATATCTGAGAATCGTCCAGATGATGGCCTCTTATTGCAGAGACAATCTCATCAGGCAAATGCCAGCAACTTGCAAGCTTACTACCAACAAGCGCATGGCTAAATCCTAAAATATGCATTTCGGCATCACGTAACAGACAGTCTGTTTTATCTCGGTATTGAATAACCTCATGGTATTGCGCAGAAAAATAAACATCCAGCACCATTTTTCCAATATCATGCAACAAGCCAGCAGTAAATGCTTTTTCCTGATCAATATCACATTCATATGCCAATAACCTGGCAGTCACTCCGGTAGCATAAGCGTGTCGCCATAATTCAGATATATTTATATTATTACTCGCGTCTGCCGGAAATTCACCTATCATGCCTGCGGCCAGAATGACGTTGCGTAGAGTATGCGTCCCTAAAATAACACAAGCCTCCTTAACGCTGCCAATCTGACCAGGCATACCATAAAAAGAAGAATTAGACACCGCCAGCACGCGGCCTGACAGAGATACATCCTGAGTGATAGAACTATGTAATTTATTAAAGTCCACTTCTTCACAATTCAATAACGCCATCGCATCAATAACCGCCTCAGGTAACGGAGGAATTTCATTGATACCTTTATCGAGTTCTGCTTCAGTCAACATATCTCATAAACCTTCCAATCTATATGCAATCACAAGATTTCGTAATTCCTCCATCAGCGAATTATTTTCGGGCTTGCGAAATCTATAATTTATTTTTTCTATTATTTCATCTTTACGTGCCTGTCGTTGCTCTTCTGTTAATTGCTCAAACGCATTGATAGTCACTGCTTCTATATTTCGCTGCTTTAAAGATTCAATAGTTTTTTTATCTAGCAATTTACCCGTTGAGACCAATAACTGACCATTCAAATCTTTTATGTCTTCAGCCAGCTCATCTCCTTCCTGCACAGAATCCAAGGCTCTAATTTCAATATTTTTTTTCACTCATCCCCCACTGGTATTATCGTTAATACAACGCCCCTGGCGCGAGAATTCTTCCCCATTCTCGTTATAATCAAATCCAGTTCACCATATTGTTCGTAATTAATCCGCTCATATAATACTTCATCTTCCTGATTAAACCGATTGTAGAATTCGTTAATGCCTTCACCCAGTACATGAAACACAGAAAAACCAACCAAACTTCCGGTACCTGGTTTTATAATTTCATGCGCTTTAAGGTTAGCTACGGCAATAATTTTATCTTCATCTATACCCATAACTCCCATAGGTAGATTTTCCAGCACGTCCTGTGACACCTGTAGAGTCATAATACTTACATCAGAAAAACGACTTTTTCGTTTTACATATTTTTCAAGTTCCATATTAACAGCATTCAATTCATCATTAGCTGTTTTCAATTCGACACTGAGTCGTTCATTTTCTTTCACCAGCTCAAATTGCTGGAATGCCTGTTCGATATTCTTACGTATTAAATCATCTTCCCATGGTTTGGTGAGAAATTTATATATCGCCCCTTCATTAATGGCATCTGTAACGGATTGTAGATCTGTATAACCACTTAATACCATTCGCACTGTATCTGGATATAATTGCTTAACCTCACGTAAAAACTCAACGCCATTCATTTCCGGCATACGTTCATCCGAAAGAATAACACCTATATCATTTTTCTTGAGCACTTCAAGACCTTCTTTACCACTGTTTGCAGTATGTATAGTATAGCCGTCCTTTCTCAACAGCCTGACCAGGGCGCGCAAAATATTTTTCTCATCATCTACCAGCAATAATTGTCTATCCATTAAACTTAATCCTGTCTCTTTTTTTACATTAATTATAGATACAATATAATTACACAATAAGATTATTCGTTAGAAAAATATATTTTTGTACGTCTTTACTAAGGCCTCACGTAGCTTTTATCAGTGAAAATAAACTATAACAATACCCGTTTTTTTCTGCATAACCTCACAAGTTTATCTTCAACAAACAGTGCCCATCATATGATGATAAAACAGGCATATCCGTATGCTTTATAGCCATGTTCATTTAACTGCCAATGTCGTTTCTAACATCTCACGTTCCGAGCCCGTTTCAGCATGCATGCTGCTGCAATCAATTTTTGCAAGCCTTGCTAGATCAAGAATTAGCGAGAGCCCTTATTGGACATTAATAACCGAATTAAAAAACTATTTGAATGTCTCTGTATCACCCTGCTGCATTTGCAAGTCGTCATCCGAATAAACGCTAACACCTACAATCAGGGCAGGATACGCTCAACAAATTGCAGCAGGCTTTAAAATTTGATTATGCAAAATATAATTTTGTATGGGCTCACCAGTTAATGTTGTAGTCATTTGATCGTGACTTCATCACGATACTCATACTGCTTAGTCTTCTGATATTTATCCATTACACCGGAAGCAATAATTTTTTGTGGAATTTGCGCACTGCGCATGGTTAGAGGGCTGCACCTATCGTTGTGTGCTGCTTCATTATTTCCCATCAAGCTTGCCTTTTTTTAACAGGATGGCATCCGGGATGCCCCGTTTACCAATATCATGTAACACACACCCGCGCCTTAATGATTCCAGCTGATCTAATTCAGGCCCAGTTGTTTACCAAAAAGCAGCCCCACATGCGTCAGTTGATCACAGTGATCCCCGGTGTTTCCATCCCTCGCATCAACCATCCGCGTTAGTAAAACAACACTTATTCAGTTTCATCCAGACGGTCGATCAAACGTTTATGCTCTATAGTGGCTTTTAATCTGGCCTTAAGTTCAACCGCATTAAATGGTTTGGGAATATAATCATTCGCACCAACTTTCATCCCCTGCGCGACATCCTCAGGATCGCCCAGCGTAGTCAGAAAAATAATAGGCAACAATGCATTATTAGGATCTTTCCTTATGGCCTCGCATACTTCAAAACCGTCCATGCCCGGCATCATGGCATCCAGTAATACCGCGTCAAATTCATGTTTTGATATAAGTTCAAGGGCAGTCACTCCATCACCTGCTTCTGTAACCTGGTACTGATCTGAAGATAACACCTGCTTAACCAGCTCTCTATCAGCTGGCATATCATCAACAACTAATATGCAAGCAGGACTGAACGCGGATATTGACATTTACAACAACCCTACATTTCATCGATTAAAATCTAAACACCGACAAAAGTATGGCACATAATCAACGCTTTATTTATTCTTCACAAAAAAATTTATAAGAGAAACTAAAGGAATTAATAAGGTTTTATCGAACCAGTATAAAATATGAGAAAGAATCAGGTGGTTATGAAATGTAATAAAACACGTATATTACTGGTAGATGACATGGACATTAATCTGGTAATTGGAATAGGGCTTGTTAAACCAACCTGGCATCACACCCTGTGCCTCGAACTGGAGCTGCAGGCACGAAAAGAAACGATCATCAATCTTGATAAACAGGTCAGTTGTATTGAAACAGAATACCAGCGGGTGCTGCAGGCACTGGCTGTGTTTAAAGAGACATCGATTGGCTAATTTTAGAGTTTTTTTAATGGCAAAACACAATTAAAAACAGACCCTTTACCTAATTCACTGACAAACCAGATGTAACCACCGTGCAATTCTATAAGCTGCTTGGTGATAGCCATACCCAGGCCTGTACCACCATGATGACGCGTTGAGCTGTTGTCCAATTGACGAAATTCTTCGAACACTTCTTTCTGCTTTTCCTCGGCTATACCTATCCCCGTATCTTTAACAGATATCAGAAAATAATCCAGTTGCGCATCCAGTTGCTGAAGAATGTCCTCAGGCGTCTGCGCATTTCTGGAGAACACAGACACAGATAGTTCAACATGCCCTCTATCCGTATACTTAACGGCATTACTCACAAGGTTCAGCAATATCTGACGTAATCGCTGGCTATCAGCTGAAATCACACCCAGTCCATTATCGCAATGCTGGGTAATTTGTAAGCCTTTTTCATTCGCCTGCAGAGTAAGGGTTTTGATGACATCGCCTACCAGCTGGCACAAACTGACATCCGTGAAATGCAATTCCATCTGACCAGCCTCCAGTTTGGAGGTATCCAGTATTTCGTCTACGATGTCTTTCAGATGCTCGCCTGATGAGGCAACTATGCTCAGGCTTTCCTGCTGATCTTCAGTAACCGGGCCATCAATACCTTTTAGCATGGCTTTTGAAAAACCGATAATAGCATTCAATGGTGTACGTAATTCATGACTCATATTCGCTAGAAATTCAGCTTTATATTTAAATGCCTGGTGTAATTTCTGTTCTGTTTCGCGACGGCCGGTCACATCCCGGAGTATCGCCATGAGTTGTTGCCGATCATCGATTTCTATCACGCTCGCATTTATATCGGTGTAAATAATGCTGCCATTACAATTTAAAAGCGGTACATCGTGTTCAAGCGCAAACCCATTATGGACGGCAAGACCGATTTTGTTTTTAATATCATCGATTGCCCACTCAGGAAATAATTCCATTACAGGCCTGCCAATCATTTTATCCTGCTCGACACCACACAATTTACACAGCTGAGTATTACAGCTTGTAATCTTCAGAGATTCCACATCCATTAGCAGCATGCCATCCAGCGCAAAGTCGAAAATATTTTTAAATTTCCTCTCCGATGCGGCCAGGCTGTTCTGCGAAGCCTGCTGTTCGGTTACGTCGATGCCCGTCGCAATGACGTATTGGACTGCGCCCTGTTCATCCAGTAATGCGCTATTTACCCAATCTATCAGGCGCCGTTCAGCATTTTTACAAATCCATTCATTACGATAAGCATTAGGAAACTGACCCGCCGTTAATTGTTGGAAGCCCTGTTTAATCTGCTCGGTCACATCAGATGGAACCATTTTTTCCCATACACAGTGACCAATAATTTCTTCAGTATTAAATCCAGTGATACTGAATCCTGCCTGATTAAGCCGCACGATTCGTCCTCTTCGATCCAGCACGATGATGATGCTGGCGGCGGTATCCAGAATAGCGGTGCTAAATTTTCGTTCACTTTCCCGCGACTCCTCTGCCCGCATACGATCATTGATATCCTGATGAATACCCAGCATACGCACCGCCTCACCCTGCTGATTCCTTTGCATCACCTGACCAACAGACTGAATCCACTTCCATTTACCAGAATTCATCATTAATCTGAATTGCGTATCAAATAATAAAGACTCTCCTGCCAGATGTGCCTCTAGCTCGTGCATAACACGCGGTTTATCATCCGGGTGCAATAAACCCTCCCAACCCTGAACATTGGGCACAATACCGCCTGGCTTATAGCCCAGCATGCCTAGCCAGCGTTCATCGAAAAATACCTCACCTGTCTGTATCTGCCAGTCCCATAGCCCCAGGCCTGCACCCTGCATGGCCATCTTCATTTGTTGCTGCAATCCGACATTCGCCAGCTGCATCTCTTCTTTGGCTTTTACCAAAGCCGTAACATCCGTACGAATGGAGACAAATTGATACACTTTTTTGTCTGCATCCAGAAACGGCATAATGGTGGTATCAACCCAGTAATAGTTACCCGATTTACTGCGATTACGAATTTGTCCTTGCCATATTTCACCGCGGCAAATGGTTTGCCATAAATTCTGCCAGAACGCTTTATCATGAAAACCGGAATTAACTATGTGATGATTCTGACCGCGCAGTTCCTTTAATGTGTAACCAGAAATTTCAATGAACTTATCGTTAATCGATAAGATACTGCCCTCAGGATCGGTAATGCTGACAATATTATGCTTATCCAGGGCCAGCTTCTGAGAACGAAGCTCCTGTAGTGCGTCCTGTAATATATTATTTTTATTACTCAGCAGTTTTGCATTGCGTCGCTGGGTTGCACTCATCGCGGCATACATAAACATGACAAGCAATAACAGAAAACTATTCAGCCAGTTACGTAATACATTATTATCATGTACTACCTCATGCCCGTACCGATAAAAATTTTTAGCCTGGCTCATTATGGAAATAAAGGCATCATCTGTTTCGCTATATTCCTGCCCGGCTATTACTTCTCCATCCAGCACCAGATGATCGGCATATAAATCCAGAGCATCAAACAAATTATTGATCAATAGCGTCAGCTCTCTGCGTACACCCTTATCTAAATTAAGAAATACCATGATTTCAGAGGACTGCTTAATATCCTGCAATTGTTCCTTCACATACCTGTCAACATTTTCATTAGCCGAGTAACGCCCCTCTTCTCGCACTACGCTCTCATAGGCATGCTGAATCAGCGATATATTATAAATCGCTTTAGTTCCCAGGCCCGTCAGATAGTCATCCAGTTTTGCCGATTGTTTCTGCAACCATATTGAAGTCACCAACAGAACGATGGCAACCAGTACAAACACTATATTTAGCGCTCGATATGCATCCAGCTTTAACCGATCAGCAGGCTGCTTTCTATGCCCTTGCCACAGCATAAACAGCATCAGAACAATACTCATTATAATCAGTGATACTGTGATTTCAGCGGCACTAACAATGGCCATATCTTCATGCTGAACCAATACAGGATTAACAAAAACAATGGCTTCCATACCGGTGTAATGCATGGCAGATACTGCAAAACCCAGTATCACTGCACTTATCAGCCTGATAACCAGTACTTGAACGCTACCGTAGAGGTATTGTGCTGTCAGCCACAGCGCTATAAGTGAAACCAGCACGCTAATCAACACCGATAAAGCAACCAGATAAAGGTCAAATATCATCAGCATGTCTGATTGCATTGCCGCCATACCGGTGTAATGCATAGCGGCAATACCCAGCCCCATTATTGTACCGGCGCTGAGCCAGTGAATAAAAGTTAGACTTGAGCCAGCCAGTTGTAAAAAAGCAACGGCAGAAAATGATACCGCTATCAAAAGAGATAATAACGTTAGCCATGGCTCATGCGACATCGGCATGGTCAACGCCAACATACCGGTGAAGTGCATACTCCATATACCCACGCCCATCGTAACCGCGGCCATCGCTAGATATTTTCTGCCAGTGGCAGAATCATCGGATTGGGTACTGCAACGTAATATAAAATGAATGGCCAGGTAGGCACCCAGCGCAGCAAGCAATACTGACAAAGTAACCCACCATGGGTGATAGCTAATTAGGTAAAAATTTTCTTCAATCATAGGTAAATATTTTATAAATATAATACTAAATAGGTTTATCGAGTATAGGACACCTGACTTAATCCATACTTACTCATCAGCACCGATACTTTTAAGCCAGATGCACACTCTGCCCTCCTTGCACTTATCTGATCTTCCGTTAACCTAAGCTTTGCGAGCAAACTTCACGGCATTATCTAAAGCCATGGCGATACCTTCGATTTGGCGTTCTTTACGTATTTTAGTTTCGAACTCAACTATTGAAACCGGCATATTAAACATTAGCTTGCCTGTTGCTGTACTGGTATCAATAGTCTGCTCAATAACGACAAGCTTAACATTACTTTGTTTACGCTCATTTGCAATCTATATAGGTGGATGCAGATCTAGTGATTGTCCGATAGCACTAACTCTACCCACCTACTGGCATGTATTTCATTCTTCTTAGCATTAGTGGTGAACACATTATGTGTACGTTATTTGAGACAGCCCCACGCAGACCTATCAAAATAATATTGCCAATATTTTTCGCCAGAAAACACCTCAACAGCAACGACAATACGCAATTTGTTTCGTTTTAATGAGATCGAAATTTTTCTCAATAGCCTCAGATTACCTGCGTGCAAAACTTATAAATCGATTCATGATGCAAACGAAACTGGATATACTTAAAATATTTAACTGACAGTACCTGGCTAACTTTCATTGGAGCCTAAGTATTTAACATTTAAATTAATTGATGCCAGAGCAGAATTTTTTAATGCTTTACCTCATGCCCTTTCGAATCCCCAAAATGATGCACGCCACTTTGCATGGCCCCATCATCATAGATAATTTCTGTTTCAGACAGGCAGCTCAAAAAAGCTTTAATAGAAGCCCATGCACATAACACTTCACGTTCATCATTCAGTGCAACTATTTCACCGGTGTCCGCATTAAGACAAAATAGATCATGCCAGTCACCGTAAAAGGGGATTAAGGAACTATCCACTTCCCATTCCTGCCTCAGCCCCAGGCCTTTCTGAATTTCATCCCACGACCAGAACGGCATAGTGAGTGATTCAAGCTCGCAGTTAAAATAGATTGATGCATATACTTTATTTAGGCTTTCCACCTGCTTTAGGAAATCGGTGTAATCTTTCATTCTTTAACCCCTCCGGCACTTGACCTCCGGATTACTAATATATTAGGCAATATTATTTTTAATAAATTGTTTGAATTTATGGCCCATAAAAAATAAATTTTGAGATGACTTATATTCAACAATGGATGCATCTTTTTTGTAAAGTCGCAGTAATATAACGCTAAATAGAATTACATATCTAATATTCATTATTTCTTTAAATCCCAGCTTTAAATGCGCACGCATAGATGATGCGTTTGATCTAGACACATCAGAAAGCAACTTGAGCCCCTCATTCGGCGAGTGTTTGCTAATTATCAAGCCAATAAACTGAGAAAAAATATTCTTCCCTCTATAATCATTAATCACATAAATATCTCTAATCCAGTAAAAATTTTTATTAGGAAGAATAGTAACAGCTACTTCATCAATAAATCGTGGAACGTTTCTAAGTATCCACGTAGACGCAACAAGCTGACCATTAATAGACAACACATAGAAATTCAAACCGTGCTTAAGTCGACAATCAATAATATTTCTATCAATATGCCCCTTACGGCCGATTGTCATATAAATTCCTTCAATTAACTGAGAATCAGAATATTGAATCACTTCATACTGTTTTGAATCAACCGACGGTAATTCATTACTCTCGAGAATAACAAGTTCGTCATAATAAAATATTTTAGATAATAGGTACGATGGGATTTTAAATATAAGTTTTAAGAAAACCACAATTATTGCCTCCTTCAATGATATTCCGGGGCAGCCCCGGAATGGGCAAACCTGCTTTACGCATCATAAAACCGCCTTTAAATAAAGGCGTCGGGGAAATAAAATTTAATCCCTTCGTCACCTTTTTTATCACCTTCTTCTGGATAAAACCGGTTAAATGATCGTTAACCAGTTTTTATGAAAGAGAACAAGCTAATCACCCTGTTTTTTCCGAGCGCCATGAAAAATATAGCCTAATAAGAAGCCGATAAGCAACACTACTAATATTAATATAATCCGTGACATCTCCATCTTCCAGAAGAACAGGTTGACAATTACTGTTTCTGAATTTTGTAGTGTAAAAATTATAATAAAGGATACACCGATTATTCCAAGAATAAGATGGTATTTTTCTAACAGAATCTTTTTATTCATAATAAAGTTACCTCCATAATAATATTATTCGACCAATAACTTTATATTGGCTTATGTATCATACTAAATTCATTACTTTATATTTACACTGCTTTTAGCTGCCGGATATCACGCAGTGCAATGCCTCGCAATAAACGACCAAGAATATCGGCTCCTGTAATTATGCGCTTTTCATTAGACCATATGAGAATTAGATCATCCTCAATGACATCATCTATCTCAGATTTGGGATAAACCTTCAAGCCAGGCAGCACCTTGCCAAGTAGCGTAGAGACATCTTCAATTATGATGGGTCGATGACAATAAATATATGGATTAACTGGCTCCACACCAAACAGAGCCGCACGTAGAAAAGCATTGGCATTTAATACCATACATGGCTGATCCCCCTCATCAACAATGATTACCCACTTCTTGCCAGAACTGTTAACGTCGAGCAAAAAAGGATCCTGCGCCCTACTCTCAAACTTGGGAAACACGGGTAAACCATCTTTTGTTGGTAGCCTGATCACACTATCAGGATCGACATATTCGCCTTCCTGGGTCACGTTAATGTCATCCAGTGCCAGAAAGTTCATGGCTCCTATACCCTCCAGTCTATCCACATCCGATTCTTCTGCTTCGATATGTTTACGAATCAAGCTGCGCAAATCACGTTCCCTAAAATACTTAATACCCTCTTTACCCAGCCACCAGTCAAGCACTACAGCACTGGGTTTAGCCACTGGAAAAAGAAGGAACTGATAAAAGCGTAATAAGGGAGACAATAATGCACCCATACGCATGGCATGCCGCGAAAAATAGGCCTGTGGCGTAATTTCTCCCAAAAAAGTAATTAGTATGGTAGAGAAGAAAAAAGCAATCACCCCTGACATTACAGATTGAGACAGTAAGGTTAAAAGCACATTAATCGCTACGTTACCCCAGAGTATTGTGGTCAGTAGAAAATTAAAATCTTTACGCAATGCCAGAATCTTAACTGCATTGGCATTTCCGGTGGATGCCTCCACTTCAAGACGCAAACGGCTGATACCCAGTAAGGCCAGATTAAGGCCAGAAAACATAGCCGACTGACTGATACAGAATAAAATACCTATCCATACAAATAAATTTAAAGACAGCGTTTCCATTTATAGACCCCAATTTATTATGCAAATAACATATACTTTATCGCTAACCATAAACTATTTAATAACAAGTTATAAATATGATGGAACACTGGACTGAGTACTCACGCTTTTTAATTGCTCTATTCGTCATCCTCGATCCATTTGCAGCCGTACCAATATTTTTAGTCTTGACTAAAAACTATAGCGCCGATGAACGAGGCAGAATTTCAAATATATCCGCCGTAACAGTATTCATCGTACTCGTCGCGGCATCCCTAACAGGCGAAGCATTATTACAGGGCATGGGCACAAGCCTGGCTTCCTTTCGAGTGGGCGGTGGTGTTGTGCTTCTTCTTATGGCTCTGTCTATGTTGCGCGCACAAACAGATGAGGTAAGAACAACACCTGCCGAACAAGCCGAAGCGGAAGATAGAAATGCCATAGCTGTAGTGCCACTGGCCATCCCATTAATGGCAGGGCCCGGTTCCATCAGCAATGTCATTATAGAGATGCACCGCTCAGATACAGAATTTCATGGCATTCTGGTCATTCTCAGCATTGCGATAGTGTGCCTGTTCCTCTGGCTTGTCTTACGTATGGCAGGAACCATAGGCAGAATATTAGGGCAAACAGGACTCAATATTATCAATCGTTTATTCGGTCTGATCCTTGCGTCGATTGCCGTAGAGATCATGGCTAATGGCCTCAAGCAGCTGTTTCCAGTTCTCTCCGGTTGACATTATATTTTCAATACGAAGTCTATTCGATTCGCTACTATTAAGCAGAAAAACTCTTGTTACCTACTGCGCCTTGTTCAGACATTCCCCCCCAACTCAATTTATGTTGAATCTTGCCATAATCAATATTATCGCAGCATTGAATCCAGCTGATCCACTACCATCGCCCAGTCTGCATCTTCATCTACTGCCTGTTTAAGAAAATCCGCCTGAGAGCGACTCCAGAAATCGGCCTCATGAAGCAAACCATGATACTCGATAGACTTGTGTTTACTTATAAACATGTCGATGGCTTCATTATTACTATCCAGCCCCAATTGTTCAAATAACAAATTGATACTATGAGCGGGCGATTCCATTATCTACTCCTTTATAATTAGTAAATATCAAAAGCAACAGTTTCCAGTGCTTGCCAGTTAATATCTATACCACAAACACACTGATCTATGCTGTACGTTTACTGAGAATTAAGATAAATAAGTAATACGCTACTGCTATCAAAAAAATTAATCAATATTGTATACAACTGCACTCAACTTCCATTTTCTATTTTATCGTTCCCATTAACTCTCTTCACTTCAGGCTCTGACAACAAACTAAGCCATGTCGGCAATTTGTGTTTGCCAAATGGATAAGACGAAACCAGTATTAATAACGACAAGGTAAGTAAGTGAGATTCAGGGTAGCGAAGAATCCAACCACCCAACCAGGACAACTGCAGTATAGGCAAAACAGCAAGTGTAAGAATAACAGTCCACACCAGGCGTATAAATGCCGTATGGGAACCCAGTCTTTCAAAGGTAGAATAAAAACGGTCGATCAATGATGTAATGATGACTATTGGAAGCAAAACAAGATGGCCATCAGTCGCCAGGGCGAAGTAGTCCAGAATTGAAATACCCATAACCATGCTGGTAGCGACCAGGGTAAAAATGATAGACAATCGAGGTGTGCGTGATACATCGTGATGAAAGGCCGGCCGGCCAAAATAGACAAGCGTTAGAGTGATTATCATGATCAGCGCCGTGGTTTCTATTTCTGCATAGGTCATCGCCAGTGCCAGTATCGTGGGGGTAAAAACACCATAACTATGAAGTCCACCTATCTGGCGTATTAAACTACACAACAAAGCCCCTAGCGGCAGTAGCATCAATAGAGACAGCTGCTCTCGTGTATCCGAGGGCAAACGATCCAACATAAAAACCTGGTACCACTTACTACGATTAATATTTGATCCCTGCAAAGTAACCGATAGACGTTCAATCGTGATATCGTTGCTAAACATATAATCCTCCGCACCAAGAATTGATCCTTTTATAGCCCCCGAGACAATGCCATCACCATGTTTATCAAAGGCCACAAAATTAACCGGCAGGCTATCACGGTAACCCAACCCCGGATGATAACTGACCCAGCGATCATCAATATATACTTCGACCCAGTAGTCAGGGCTAGACTGCAGATTATCTTTCAGTTCAAAACCAGTAATTATCCTCGACGGAATATCTGCCTTACGACACAGCGCAACCATAAGTAGAGCCCGTTCTCGATAATTTGCAGCGTGAGAAGCGAGTATGCTCGATACACGACGCAAGGACGAAGGCTTATAATTTGAAAACTGGACTACGAATTTAAAAATGTTCTCGACGATCTTCTCCTGCCCAATATCATATAAACCTATATTTGTGATTGTAGCCTCAAGCACAGGATCATTAAGTTGCAACCATTCATTGTCGGCAAGAAAAAATTGTCGCTGTTGAGTACTTAGCCTCTCGGGTAGAGCTTCATAAAAATGAGGGACTTTACTGAATTGCAATAAATATTCTATTTCGGCCTGATAAACCCCAGGCTGGTTAGCGCGTAACCGTATGCCGCGTTTAGATATAGCATTCCGCATGGGTGGAATAATACGTAAGCCAGCATGTTTAACATTTCTACCGATTAGGCGAAGATTTTTAGACTCATATGGAGGCTGAATACTAATAGTAGTACCCGCCTGTTTAATGGTATGGCTCATATCTAGATGAATTAACCAGTTTTCATCACTATGTACCTGCTGATTTTGAAGAAATATATAATGTGAAAATAACAACACAATACCCACAATAAATAGAAAAATTGCGATTCTGCGCCTATTATATTTATTGTCAGGAGTTTTACTGGTATTCATACAAACCTTAACTCTTTAGTTAAATGTATAATAGTGTATAAAATAATATTTCATATCATTGATAAATACGCTTAGCCATTGACTATAATTGTCATCAATTACTTCAATTATTCCCCAGGAACAACCATGCGTTATGCATTAATAGTATTCATTTTATGCTGGTCGAATATCGCTACACCAAACAATACGTTAGTGACTATCGGCTGGATAGAGACCGTGAGAATACTACCCGAAGGCTTTGAACTAAAGGCCAAAATTGATACCGGAGCAGATAATTCCTCTCTGGGTGTTGTTGACTGGCAAAGTTTTACACGAAATGATAAGGAATGGATTCGTTTTGAGGTGCTGAATAACGAAGGTAAAACTCAATCATTTGAACGACCTCTAGATAGTTACACCCTGATCAAACGCAAAATATTGAGATCACTTAAACGCCCCGTAGTAAAAATGTGGTTATGTATAGGAAATAAAAAAGCACTGGTTCCAGTTAATCTGGCTAACAGGAAAAAATTTAAATATCAGGTACTCATTGGCCGCAGCTTTTTAAAAGAACATTTCCTTGTAGACTCGGCCAAAAAACTAACACTGCAAGCAGAATGTCATTGACCCCAAAAAAATATCGGTAATTTCTAATTACTAGCCTGATATAAAGATGAACTGGCTTCTTTTTGATGTATCAGGCGCTTCAGTTTTATTGGCATAAAAAATCCAAAGCAGCGTAAAAGAAATACGCTCGATTGTTTACTTATTTCTGAGCAATAATAAGAAAGCTGCACACCCTTTTTTTAAAAAGCTATTGGGCTAAAAATTAAGCCTGGCATTATTCATATTAATAAGAGTGAGTCAAACAAAGCAGGCATTAAAACCTATAATAAAATAATAAACGCATCAAAATTGGACAATGAAAATATCTAAATAGTATTATTGAACAAGATCATCGCTTCATCAAATGAAAACCAAAAATAGCAACTGGTTTCAAAAAATTTTACGCAGTCCAATAAACATTAGCAGGCGTTGAACTTATTAGAACAATAAAAATAGGTCAGCCATGTAAACCGTGTGGTGAGATAAAATCTCTTGCTGAACAATTTTATGCGTTAGCAGACTAACGCATAAAGAATTTAATCTTTATTCAATCCTATGAGCTGTTTGCGACAGAAGCGCATAAGATAATAACAATGAACCCGGAGCATACACCTGTTTCAATTGCATCAAACACTATCCTGTTGCACCACCTCCTCTGCAACCTCTGGCACTCGCATTTCAGCGACTGTATAAAGTTCACTGAGCAAATGCGTGGCCTTGAACATCTGCCGTGCCATGCGCCGAATACGGCTATTCTGCTCAAGGATTTCGATCATCCCAGGGATAGGGATGCGCAACTTCGCACCAGCATGTAACAGCGCCGCTTTCACCGCATCATAACTTTGCTGCACTCGCTCCAGTTGTGCTTCACATTCTACAATAGAGAATTTTTCTGCTTCAGGGCTGACCATGCCCATTAAATTCACCACTTCCGCACGGTAGTGAGCAATGCCTTGCATCAATTTTGCATCTTCGACAAAATCCAGCTCAAGCTGCACCTTTGCAACCAGCAGTGCCTGATCTGCACTGGCCAAAAGATGTTGCTCTACTCGCAACACCTTCGCCAGCTGCTCAGCGACTTCGCCACTCAGCAAACCTTTTTCCAGCCGGGTAATAAACTCGGCCACAGCATGGGATAACTTCTTCACCACCATATGATCACTCACTATGCGTCGCCCCTGTGCTGATTCAATACTCAATGCCTCCATCGCCATACGTTTTGCAATACTGGCAATGCGCGATAATTCCAGCGCCAGGGCATTCAGTGCCAGCATGGGTGAGACGGCAACCGTCTTATCGAGGTAGCGGGGGCGGGCTTCAATCTCCTCCTGAGTTACAAAACGCTTTTCCAGAAAACGCGTTAGGCGATCCGTCATCGGCAACATCAGCAATACACCAAAGACATTAAATGTAGTGTGAAACAAGGCCAGGGTAACCGCTGGAATATCTTCCAGCCCCAGTAGCTCCCCGGTTGCCTTCACTATAAGGAATAATAACGGCAACATCAGCAGTGCAGCCAGGCCTGTGACGAAATTGAATATTACATGAGCAGCGGCTACGCGTTTTGCATTTGATGTTGCACCAATAACGGCAAGGGCAGCTGTCGAAGTGGTTCCCAGATTGGCACCGATCACCATTGCCGCTGCAGCATACAGCCCTAATACCCCACCCGTTGCCGCCGTCAGGGTAATGGCGATGGCAGCACTGGATGACTGCGTGAGTACGGTCATGAAAAAACCAATAGCTACATAGAGAAATACGCCGGCAATGCCATCCACGGTAAATTCTTTTAGATCAACAGCCGTTGCCAGCCCTTCAAAAGCATCTTTGAGCACGCCGATACCAATAAAGAACAGACCGAAGCCTACCAGTGCCAGACCCAGCGGTGCACGCCGACTGTCACCGCCAGTGAGACGTAACAGCATGCCAATGCCTATTATTGGCAGGGCAAAGGTTTCCAGTTTGATATTGAAACCGACCATAGCCACCAGCCAGCCCGTCATGGTCGTACCAATGTTGGAACCATAGACAACGCCTAACGCCTGATACATGGTGATCAAACCCGCATTGACAAAGCCGATGGTTGCAACCGTCACCGCACTGGATGACTGCACGATGGCGGTAATGGATAATCCAGCGACAATGCCATGGGCAGGTGAACGTGTCCATTTACCCAGTATGTCGCGCAACGCATAACCGGCCGCCTGCCTGAGGCCGTCGGTAATCATCCCCACGGCCAGCAGAAACAGCCCCAGCCCACCCGCCAGCATACCTATGGTAATCATACTCTGGTACATCGTTCTACAACATTCCGGAAAGCAGCGTTGCTATACCCAGGAAGGCAAAAAAGCCCACCACATCAGTCACCGTAGTGAGGATAATAGAAGACGACTGAGCCGGATCCTGCCCCATCGATGACAGTATGACAGGAATAACAGCCCCTGAAGCAGCGGCTGCCACCATGGCAATTACCATAGACGAGCCAATCACCAACGCTAGCCCCACAGAAGAACTCCATACCAATACACCCAATGAAGTAAGCAGGGCGATAGCGATACCATTTATGAAGGCCGCACCTACCTCCTTACGCGCGACACACAGCCATTGGCTGGTGCCTATTTCCCGTAACGCCAGGCCGCGCATAGTGACAGCCAGTGCCTGTGCGCCGGTATTGCCAGATTGCCCTGCCACGACTGGCAGTAACACTGCTAACGCCGTAAATTGAGCAATAGTACCCTCGAATAAGGCCACCACCGAGGCCGCCAGAAATGCCGTCAACAAATTAACAGACAGCCATGGCAGGCGCTTACGCACAACAAAATTGACCTGCGACAGGGCACGTTCATCCCGGCTAACACCCACCATCGTCAGCATGTTGACACTGCTTTCTTCGCGCACAGCTTCCATCAAAGCATCATAACGAATAATACCAATGAGGCGACCGTCAATATCCACGACAGGCAGGTCTGTGATACGGTATGTTTCCAGCTGCCCCACCACTTCTTCACGGGTTGCAGTCGCCGTCACCATCGCAGGGACAGGCCTGGATAGACTGGCAAGGGTGTCCCTGGTTTCAGCGAGGGCCAGCTGGTGAATTTCCACCATGCGCTGCAACCGTCCATCGTCATCGACGGTATACAGTTGCCGGGTAAAAGAGGGTTTGAGCTTGCGTATTTTGCGCACGGCGTCTCTGACGGTATGGCTGTCATGTAACGAGAGAAAACGTGGGTCCATCAGTGAGCCAGCACTGTTTTCCGGGTACACCGCTAGCGAATTTAGCTCTCGTTGTCTGGTGCTATCGATGAGCGCCATCATCTGCAGGCGCTCATCGATAGACAGCCTCACCAATACACGGGATGCATGGATCGGATCACCGCGTTGCAGAATTTGCCTTGCGCTGGCTTCGGGTAGCTGTTGCAGTACGGCTGTGGCTATATCCAGCATTAATCCGTCCCACAATCTGACCATATCAGCCGCAGGCTGCGCCTGTAACAGTGCGAGTAAATCATCCACGGATAACTGGTTTAAAATCTGTTGGGCCGGTAACGGATAAAGGCGCAGAAAGGCCTGGTTCAGGGCATTCACCACATGCATGGCATTGGCAGTCATGATCGTTTACCTTTATCAGAACTAACTATACTCAATACGCTGTCCAACAGCTGCGCCAGGCTGATCCAGTAGAGTCCTGCCAGGGACAGAAGGTTTTCCAGCGGATCACGCGAAATAACCGTGTCCATTTCACTCAGCGAATCCTGCAAAGTGCTGTAATCCAGCGCACCTAGCAGCGTATTGTCCCGTTCCACCACTGGCAGCCTGCGCCGCGTCATCCAGCCCGGGTGCGATAATAATGAAGCTGCCGTCGCATGTGCCACTATTGGCTGCGTCTTGCGACTCATGATATCGCGTAACCGGGCACGGTGGCTGGATGTAATTAACCGGCCAAGATCGATAAGCCCCACCAGATGGTAGGCATTGTCGATAATATAGATATCACAACTGATGGAATGACCAAGATTTTCAAGGTAGCGGATGGCCTCGGCCACGGTCATAGCCTCCGGCAATATATCAATTTCGCTTTCCAGCAGGGCACCTGCTGATGCGGCCGGATACGTCAGGTAACGCTGGATTTTGCGACGGATTTTATCGCTCAGATGAGCCGACAGTTCAACCTGCTTTACAGGCGGGAACAGGCGATAAATACGTACTGCAGACGATACCGGCAATTCACCCATGAGTTTTGCTGCCGACATCATCGGCATTGCCAGCTGACAGGCAGCTGCCTTTTCCGCCAGCATTGAGGCCATCACCGGCACCGCCGTCTGCACCGGCAACTCGGTCAGTAGCGCCGCTACGTGTTCAGCCGACACCTGCTCCATAACCCGCGCCGCCTCCGCGGGGTAGTGCAGCAGGAATTCCCGGGAGAGTGGATTATCAACCTTCATCTCAGGCACCCTTCTCAATGATGGTCGTTACTTGTTCATCAAATATCTTTGCCGGCATATCCACCGTGCCTGATGCCGTTTCGATAATGACCCGCGACACCATAATATCCACTACGCGCCCCTCAATATCACCAATACGCACTATGTCACCGACCTGGTAAATTTGGCGTAACTGATTGGCGGCAATAATATTACTCACATGGGTTCGTGCACCCAGACCAAACGCCAGCGAGATACCGCCGAGCGTGGTGGCAAGGAAAATCCCCGCCACCACGGAAATAAACGCAATATCGATACCGATTTGATCAACACCAATCACAATGGCAATAAACAGGATAATGAACTGGCTTGTACGCGCCAGCAACCCTCCATGCGACAGCCCTGCCGAAGCCGCGGCAGAGACCACCAGGTCACGCGCCAGCGAACTGACCACGAAACCCACCAGCACAATCAGCAGGCCAGCTACAGCCAAAGGCAGATAAGTAACGATTTCTTTTAACCATGTGCCGAAAATACCCAGGCCCAGGATATCAGTGGCCAGAGTGACAAAAATGAGCATCAATAACCAGAACACCAACTCACCCACAATACGGGTCGGCGGATGGCGCGGTTGCAGTTGCTCGAGGCCCCGTTTCGAAATCAACCGCTGCCATAATTGATCCAGACGGCCAATAGCCTTCACCACCACAAGACGCATTAATCGCGCCAGTAGCCAGCCGAGCACCAGCACCAGCACCGCCGCCACAACTTTGGGCAGGTACGCCATTATCTGCGCGCTGATGCCCTGAAAACTAACCACCAGACCTTCCAGAGTAGAAACCGACTCAGCCATTATTTTTCTCCGCCACCTTTGGAAACCGCTGGCACCTTTGGAAACCGCTGGCACCTTTGGAAACCGCTGGCACCTTTACTGGCGCTTGCAGTAACAAACAGGTTGATTAATTATTATTCAAGCCTGACAAATTCATTGTTGGTGCCAGCAAGTAGATATAAATCAATATACAACATAATCTATAACTGGTATCTATAGTTGTAAATTTATAATAATAAACACAGCGGCAGCGGCTGAGTGGCTAGGCGCTACAGCCATCAACTTTTGTTGCCAGACAACACAAATACAGACATAGTGATTGTGCAAATACCCACCTGCGGTGAGATAACAGGGTCAGTATCTAATCGGTGAAATGCAGCCCATTAAAGGAAAAACAGATAATGGTTGATCATGATTCCACTACGTCACCCGCCTGGCACAGCTATGATACCGCCAGCGTATTCCAGCAGGTGTCTTCGACTGCGGATGGTCTGTCACAACAGGCGGCGGAACAGCAGCTGCAGAAGTACGGTGCCAATCGCCTGAGGCCGGCGAAGAAAAAAGGCCCGCTGGCACGCTTTCTGGCCCAGTTCCATAACGTGCTGATCTATGTGCTGCTGGCATCCGGCGGCATCACCGCCCTGTTAGGCCACTGGGTAGACAGCGGCGTCATTATGGGCGTGGTGATCCTCAACGCCATTATCGGTTTTATTCAGGAAGGCAAAGCGGAAAAGGCGCTGGACGCGATTAGCAATATGCTCTCTCTTCAGGCAATGGTTAAACGAGACGGCAAGTTCATCGGCCTTGCCGCCGAGCAGCTGGTACCTGGTGACGTTGTGCTACTTCAGTCCGGTGACAAAGTCCCCGCAGATCTACGCCTTTTCAAGGCCCGAGAACTGCGTATTGATGAGGCGATGCTCACCGGTGAATCAGTACCCACAGAAAAATTTACCCAGACGGTCGCCGAGCATGCCACCATCGGTGACCGTAAGTGCCTTGCCTACTCGGGCACCCTGGTCACCTACGGGCAGGGACAGGGTGTCGTCATCGCCACCGGCGACCGTACTGAAATCGGCCGTATCAGCAGCATGTTGAGCCAAGTGCAGGTACTCACCACTCCTCTTCTACGACAGATGGACACCTTTGCCAAGTGGCTCACCCTCACCATCGGCATCATCGCCGCTGCGACCTTTGCCTATGGTGTGCTGCTACAAAATTATACGGCCGGTGAGATGTTCCTCGCCGCCGTGGGCCTAGCGGTAGCGGGTATCCCGGAAGGACTGCCCGCCATTATGACCATTACCCTGGCCATCGGCGTACAGCGTATGGCAAAAAAACACGCCATCATTCGCCGCCTGCCCGCAGTAGAAACTCTGGGTTCGGTCACCGTCATTTGCTCAGACAAGACCGGCACCCTCACGCGCAACGAAATGACGGTGCAAACCGTAGCCACGGGTGTCGGCACCTGCGAGGTCAGCGGCGCTGGCTATGATCCACACGGCACCTTCAACCTCGATGGCAACGACATCACAACGGAAGGCTTTCCGCTACTGCGGGAAGTGGCTCAGGCAGCATTGCTATGCAACGACGCCTCCCTGTCAGAAGAAAACGGCCAGTGGCATATTCAGGGCGATCCCACCGAGGGTGCGCTGGTGACCCTGGCGCTAAAAGCTGGCCTGGATCACCATTATTGCCAGACCCAGTATCCACGCACCGATGCCATTCCCTTTGAATCGCAACACCGCTTCATGGCGACTCTGCACCATGACCACGCCGGTCATGGCTTTATCTACCTCAAGGGCGCGCCGGAGCAGGTACTGGAAATGTGCTACCAACAACGTATACGCGGTGAGGACATTCCGCTGGATAAGGCCTACTGGGAAGCCTGCATGCACGCTATGGCTACGCGGGGCCAACGGCTGCTGGCTGTTGCCTTCAAGCCAGCAATTGCAGAACAGCAAAGCCTTGCCTTCAGTGATGTGGAAGACGGCCTTACCCTGCTGGGCGTGGTCGGCATCATCGATCCACCCCGTGAGGAAGCAACGGCGGCGGTGCATACCTGCCAGATAGCAGGCATTCGCGTGAAGATGATCACCGGTGACCACGCCATTACTGCTCGCGCCATTGGTACCTCGATGGGCATAGGCGACGGCGTCACGGTGATCAAAGGCAGTGAACTAGAAACTTATAACGAAGCACAGTTGCAGGAAGCCGTACAGCGTTGTGATATTTTTGCCCGGGTATCGCCTGAACAGAAGCTGCAACTGGTGACCGCACTGCAGGCTGCTGGAGAAGTGGTGTCCATGACCGGCGATGGTGTCAACGATGCACCGGCACTAAAACGCGCCGACGTAGGCGTCGCCATGGGGCTCAAGGGCACTGAGGTGGCCAAGGAGTCGGCGGAGATGGTACTTGCCGATGACAACTTTGCCTCCATCGCCCATGCCGTGGAAGAAGGCCGAACCGTTTACGACAACCTGAAGAAATCCATCCTGTTTGTGCTGCCTACCAATGGCGGTGAGGCACTGATCATTATCGCTGCTATTGTGATGGGAAAAATGCTCCCTATCACCCCGGTGCAGATTTTATGGATTAATATGATCACCGCGGTGACTCTGGCGTTAACCCTGGCCTTCGAACCCGCTGAAGCCAATGTTATGCAACGGCCGCCGCGAAATCCCAAAGAACCCATCCTCTCCGGCTTCCTCATCTGGCGTATCATCTTTGTCTCGCTAATCATCGTCACCGGCACCTTCGGGCTGTTTTTGTGGGAACGTGATCACGGTGCCTCCATTGAGCTGGCGCGCACCGTGGCCGTCAACAGCGTAGTGATGTTCGAGATATTTTACCTGTTCAGTGCCCGTTATCTGCTGGCGCCAGCACTGACGTTTGAGGGGCTGTTCGGCAACCGTTACGTGCTCTATGCGATTGGCCTGCTGTTGCTGATCCAGCTGGGTTTTACCTACTTCGGCCCGATGCAAATGCTGTTTGCCACCACCGACATGGATCTCGACGCCTGGCTACGTGTCATCGTAGTGACCTCTTCGGTGCTGGTGCTGGTGGAGATAGAAAAGCTGTTGCTGCGCAAATACACCCAATTTGGCCGCCGAACATGATGTACACAAAGTGCAGCATGGCAATATTTAGCCCTGCCACACCAGCCCTACGGCAACAGGCGATTTAATTCAATGCGCGTACTTGTCATCAATGCAGGCAGTTCCTCTATCAAGTTCCGTCTCTATGAGATGGCACAAGAGGCACTGCTGATATCGGGCGCAGTGGAACGCATAGGCGAAGCCGGGGCCAGCAGTGTTTACCGCCAGTATTCTGCCAGCGGTGGCGTGCAGGAACACAAACAGAATTTGGCTGTGACGGATCATGCCGCCGGCCTGCAACAGATATTTGCCTTTCTGCAAAGCAGCACGGTGGATGCGATGAAATCACTCGACGCCATCGGCCATCGCGTGGTTCACGGTGGCGAGACCTTCCAGGCCCCGGTACTCATTGATGAAGCCGTGCTTAAGGGGTTAGCTAAAATGATACCGCTGGCACCACTACACAACCCGGCGAATCTGGCGGGTATTGAGGCCACGCGCAGGTTGTGCCCACAGCTACCTCAGGTCGCCATATTTGATACCGCCTTCTTCAGCACGCTGCCACCCCATGCCTATCGCTATGCCCTGCCAGATGTTTTGTATCACCAGCATCATCTACGCCGTTATGGGTTTCATGGTACCTCACACCAGCATGTTGCCCAACAGGCGGCCAATTTTTTGCAGCCGCCACTGAATAGATTACGCCTGATCACACTGCACCTGGGCAATGGTGCCAGTGCCGCCGCGATCCAAGATGGCATCTGCATCGACACCTCCATGGGCATGACACCACTGGCGGGCCTCGTCATGGGGACACGCTGTGGTGACCTCGACCCATCGGTGCATTTTTATCTGGCGCGTGCGCTGGGTATGACACTCGATGAGATTGAAAGCCTGCTCAACCATGACAGCGGCATGAAAGGCCTGTGCGGTGTCAGCGACATGCGCGAAGTGCATCAGTTAGCCAACCGGGGTGATGCACAGGCTTGCCTTGCCATTGATATTTACTGTTACCGCATAAGCCAATACATTGGAGCCTATAGCGTTACCCTGGGTGGCCTGGATGCGCTGGTATTTACCGGTGGCATTGGTGAAAACGATGCAATGATTCGCCAGGCTGTGTGCGATAAACTGGCGTTTTTGGGTATTACACTCGATCAGCAGCGAAACCAGTCGGGCACCGGCGAAATCTTTAATATCAGCCAGGATATCAGCGGGACAAATAACAGGGTAAAAGTACTGGTAGTGGCGGCCAACGAGGAACTGGAAATCGCCCGCCAGACCGTGACGGCCATCCAGTCGCCGACGTGATGGGATAATCACGTATTGGCCGTTTACAAGGCTTACCTGGTAGACCATCATACCAACGACATACAGGCAGTGAACAGATAGTACGAGGCGGCGGTGCTATCCGCATAAAGTATGGACAAAGGGCATCAGTGAAAATAACAACTAACGGTTTTATGAGTATTGTATCGCGTACCGGCATGCTACTTCTCATCTGGTGGATTCTCACCGATGGCGCTGCCTCGTCCTGGTGGATTGGTGTACCGGCGGTCGTGCTTGCTGTTATGGCTAGCGTCGCACTGCTACCGCCTGCACATCTGGTCTGGTACGAGTGCCTGAGATTCGCGCCTTTTTTCCTCGTGCGCTCCCTGATTGGTGGTACAGATGTGGCCTGGCGCGCGCTCCATCCTCGCATGCCCATCGATCCTGATCTCATTGAATACTCGCTGCGACTGCCGCCGGGGCTATCACGGGTATTCATGAGCAACATGGTGAATCTACTACCAGGCACCCTGAGTGCTGCACTTGACCAGAACATCATGAAAGTACACGTACTGGACAGGAAGAAAGATTTCCTCGCAGAACTTGAGGCCGTGGAACAAAACGTGGCCCGATTGTTCGGCATATCACTGAATACTCATTGAAAAGGTGAATCAAAATGCAACGATTCAAAAATATTCTTTGCGTGGTAGAAACAGGGAAGGCAAGCAAACCCGCCCTGGAACGCGCCATCATGCTGGCGGAAAATAATCAGGCCAGCCTGACGGTGGTCGAGGTCATTGCGCCTGTCACGGCCGGCATCGGCATACCGGCAGGTGGCCCGATCTCCACTGATCTGCAGGCTGCGATAACGAATGCCCATACGCAGGAACTGGAAAACCTGGTTGATCCCTACCGCAAACGATTCGATATCAACACCAAAGTGTTAGCAGGCATACCTTTTCTGGAAATCATCCGTGAAGTATTGCGCAGCGGGCATGACCTGGTCATCAAAATCCCCGAAAAACAGGACTGGCTGGATCGGTTATTCGGCAGTGATGATATGCACCTGTTACGTAAATGCCCCTGCTCGGTTTGGCTCATCAAGCCTCAGGCGTCGAAATCCTACCGACGCATCCTCGCAGCGGTTGATGTAGACGATGCCTGCCCGCCAGAGGAACTGGCAGTTCATCACGTGCTGAATCGGCAGATTCTTGAAATGGCCAGCTCTCTGGCGCTATCCGACTTTGCCGAACTGCACATCGGACATGCCTGGGATGCGATTGGCGAGAGTGTCATGCGCGGTGCCTTTATGCATACACCGGAGGAGGAAATCATTGCCTATGTCGAACAGGTAAGGGAACAGCGCGCAAACAGCCTGGATGCATTGGTGCGCGAGGTCTCCAGCCATCCGAAACACGACGGGCTGGATTATCTCAAACCCCAAACGCATCTGGTGAAGGGCTGGGCCAGCAAAGAGATTCCAGCGCTGGCCAAACAGATCGAGGCCGATCTTGTTGTCATGGGCACGGTGGCCCGCACCGGCATTCCCGGATTTTTCATGGGCAATACAGCGGAGACGATTTTGAATCAGATAAATTGTTCCGTGCTGACGATCAAACCACCGGGTTTCGCCACACCCGTCACCCTGGAAGATTGAACACACATGCAGACCCTTTACATTGCATTGGCACTGTTTCTGCTGCTCAATCTCGGTGTCGGCATGTGGCGCGTACTTCGCGGCCCGAGCATCGCTGATCGTATGCTGGCCGCACAGCTATTCGGCACCACCGCAGTGGCTATGCTACTGCTGCTGGCTCAGGCGACTGAAAACGCAGCCATGCGCGATGTGGCACTGCTGCTGGCTCTGTTGGCCGCAGTGACCGCGGCGGCCTTTGTACGGCGAGCCTGGCCTGACCAGCAGGAAGACCATGACGACAATTGATTACCTCTCCGCGGCGCTGCTGATCGCCGGTGCCACCTTCTTTCTCGCCGGCACCCTGGGCCTGCTGCGTTTCCCTGATGTCTATACCCGCCTTCACGCCCTCACCAAGGCCGACAACCTTGGGCTCGGCCTGACGGTGATGGGTCTGGCCCTGCAGGCAGAGTCGTGGGCTGCAGCTGGCAAATTGTTACTGATCTGGTTGCTGGTTTTGCTTGCCGGGGCCAGCATTGCCCATTTGATCGCCAGTGGGGCATTGCAAAGAGGGATCCGTTTATGGAAGCGATGACGCTGTTGACATGGGGATTCGACGGTTTACTGGGTTTGGCACTGTTGTGGCTAGCCTGGCTGGCGCTTAGCTGCGAGGATTTGTTCAGAGCCATTGTATTGTTTGTTGTCTTTGGCCTGCTAATGGCCCTGGCCTGGGTGAGGCTGGATGCGCCGGATGTCGCGCTTGCCGAAGCAGCCATTGGTGCTGGCCTGACCGGTGCCCTGTTACTGGCGGGGTTAGCGAAATTAGGTGTCGATGACACGGATGAAAAAGAAAGGCCAGAAAACCGATCCGTGCAGTGGTTACCGATGGTGGCGCTACTGCCGGTGGCTGTCGGACTCGGCTACACTATTTTTTCACTGCCGACTAATGCGCCGGGGCTGAGTGCCGCAGTCACCGCAAACCTCGAGGCCAGTGGAGTAAGCAATCCGGTGACTGCGGTACTACTCAACTTCCGCGGTTACGACACCTTGCTGGAGATGGTCGTGTTATTGCTGGCTCTGCTGGGCGTCTGGTCGCTGGGTGGTACAGCCCTGCGCCGCGAGGCTGTAGCCGGTCCAGTACTGGATACGCTGACTCGCCTCCTGATACCTGTATTGATCCTGGTGTCTGCGTATCTACTGTGGGTAGGAGCCCATGCACCCGGCGGCGCTTTTCAGGCGGGATCGGTTCTCGCTGCGGCCGGAGTACTGGGATTACTGACCGGCTGGCGTCCACGTTCTACGCTTACCGCTCTGCCACTGAGACTGGTGCTGATTATAGGCCCTGCTGCGTTCATTATAATGGCCTTATTCACCCTGCTGATTGAAGGCCAGCTGATGAAATTTCCGCCTGGGAAAGCTGGCGTACTAATCCTGATTCTCGAGGCCGGGGCAACGCTTTCTATCGGTGCGACACTGGCCGCACTGTTTCTTGGTGAGCACCCCCAGAATAAGGCACGCAAATGAGCACCGTATACCTGTACGCGCTAGTTGGCGTGGGCCTGTTTTGCCTTGGATTGTACGCACTGATTGTACATAGCCACCTGCTACGTAAAATCCTTGCCATTAACGTCATGGGCAGTGGCGTCTTCCTGGTGCTGGTAGCATTGGCAAAGCGGACTGGAGATATGCCACCTGATCCGGTACCCCACGCCATGGTAATTACCGGCATCGTTGTTGCCATCTCGGCTACAGCACTCGCGCTCACCTTAATGCTGAGAGTGCATGAAGAAACCGGACGCGCCGAGCTTGCCGATGAGGACAGAGGATAATGCCTATGGGGTCACCATGTTGACGGAATTTCCCTGGGCTACCGCTCTGATTCTGCTGCCGTTAACGGGTGGCATGGCCTGCTTCCTTTTGCCACGGATGGCGAAAATAATCGGTCTGATTACAGTACTTGGCGTCACCCTGTCGGTTGCGGGTCTGGGCTGGCAAATGCTGCAAAATGGCGTCTACCGTCACGCCGTGGGTGGCTGGGGCGCGCCACTGGGTATAGAGCTGTATGCGGATGGGCTGAGCCTGTTGATGCTCGCTATCACGGCCCTGGTAGGATTAGGCATTAGCATCTATTCTGTGGCTTATTTCAAGGCCGAAGTGGCTGTGCGATTCTGGCCCATCTGGCTGTTCCTGCTGGCTGCACTGAACGCCCTGTTTCTATCCGCCGATATATTTAATCTGTATGTCACCCTGGAGCTGATGGGGCTGGCGGCGGTGGCACTAACCGCGCTAACTGGCAGTAAGGATGCTCTCAACGGTGCCATGCGTTATCTACTGGCCACCCTGCTGGCTTCGCTGGCCTACCTGCTGGGTGTCGCCCTGCTCTATCATAGCTTCGGCAGCGTGGACATCGCGATACTTGCGCAGCGCATTAATGCCTCACCTGCGGCCTGGGCCGCGATGGGCCTGATGATTGTCGGCCTGCTGCTAAAAACTGCGCTTTTCCCATTACATTTCTGGCTACCGCCTGCCCACGGCAGCGCCCCGGCACCGGTCAGTGCGCTGCTCTCGGCGCTGGTGGTGAAAGCCTCTTTTTATATCCTGCTACGTCTATGGCTCAACCTCTTCGGCCCGCTTGATGGCAGCGAGGGTGTCGACGCGCTGCTCGGCCTGCTCGGTGCCGCGGCAGTACTCTGGGGCTCCGTGCAGGCTTTGCGCCAGACCCGACTGAAATTACTTGTTGCCTATTCCACGGTGGCCCAGATTGGCTACCTTTTCCTCGCATTTCCACTCGCCGCGAGCGTCGGCGGCGTGGCCTGGAACGCGGTCGCCTACCTGATGCTGTCTCACGCACTAGCAAAGGCCGCCATGTTTCTCGCGGCCGGCAATCTGCTGTGCTTCGGCGGTCATGACCGCATCGCGGATCTGGATCGAGTGGTACAGCGCCTGCCGCTCACCGCCGCTGCCTTCGCACTGGCCGGTGTGAGTATCATGGGGCTGCCACCGAGCGGTGGTTTTATCGGCAAGTGGCTACTGCTTGAGGCAGCGCTGTCACAGGGACGATGGGATCTTGCACTCATCATCCTCCTCGGCGGCCTGCTAGCAGCCGCTTATGTGTTCAAGGTGGTGGGACATGCGTTCACCCAGGCGCCCGTCACGCACGAGGCACAAGCGGTGCCCGCGAGCATGCAATGGACTGCACTACTGCTCGCCTTAATGGCGATACTACTGGGGTTTCTGGCACTGCCGGTATTGGCGCTGATTGGTATCGGTGATGTGTTTGCTGTCAGTGAGATGAGGCCATGAACCACTGGGATGAATGGATTCCACTGTTAATGATTGCCAGCTCACTCGTGCCTGGTTTAATTATCTTTGGTTTACCTGAAGAGCGAGTAACGCTACGTACTGTGCTCAATCTGGCTGGTGCGCTGGTCAAACTGGTACTGGTCGGCTGGATGTTGTGGGGTGTCTATCAGGGGCACCATTATGAAACACGGCTGGTGCTGTTGCCGAACCTGGAACTGGTTCTGCGTGCCGGTCCACTAGCACTGTTGTTCGTCTCCCTATCCACAATACTCTGGCTGATCACAACCGTTTACGCCATCGGCTATCTAGAACACTCACCGCACCGTAGCCGTTTCTTTGGCTTTTTCAGCCTCTGCGTCACCGCAACCGTTGGCGTGGCCCTGGCAGGTAACCTGATCACCTTCCTGTTGTTCTACGAGCTATTGACACTAGCCACCTACCCACTAATTGTACATCGTGGTACGGAGGAGGCTCATCGAGCAGGGCAAACCTATCTTCGTTATACAATATCCGGCGGCACCCTATTACTGCTAGGTACAGTGTGGCTATACAGCTTAACAGGCACCCTTGAGTTTACCCCACGCGGTTTTCTTAATGACCTGGGCGAACAGCATCACCCTGCCCTGATCATCATCTTTACCCTGCTAATCACCGGGCTGGGGGTGAAGGCAGCGCTGGTGCCACTGCATGGCTGGCTGCCACAGGCGATGGTTGCGCCTGCACCGGTCAGCGCCCTGTTGCATGCAGTTGCTGTGGTCAAGGCCGGCGCGTTCGGTATTGTGCGCGTGGTATATGATGTATTCGGTGTCGAATTTTCTGCCGATTTAGGTGTGCTGGCGCCCCTGGCATGGCTGGCGGCATTCACGATTATCTATGGTTCTTTGCGCGCGCTGTTTCAGGATGATCTCAAGCGCCGCCTGGCCTACTCCACCATCAGTCAGGTATCGTACATTACACTGGGCGTTGCCATCGCCGGACCCATCGCCACCATCGGTGGCGTGGTGCATCTGGTGCATCAGGGCCTGATGAAAATCACCCTGTTTTTCTGCGCCGGTAATCTGGCAGAAACGCTGGAAATTCACAAAGTGAGCGAGATGAACGGTGTCGGCCGACGCATGCCCTGGACGATGGCCGCCTTCACCATTGGTGCCTTCGGCATGATCGGTGTGCCACCGATCGCTGGCTTCATCAGCAAGTGGTATCTGGGCCTGGGCGCACTGAATACCGACCAGACCTGGGTCATCATTGTGCTGGCCGGCAGCAGTCTGCTCAACGCGGCTTATTTTCTGCCGATACTACACCGTGCCTGGTTCCGACAGCCCGCTGAGGCGTGGCCGGAAGATCACCACTTCGGTCGCAAGGAAACCGCCTGGGCCTTGTTGCTGCCACCGTTAGTCACAGCAGCCATGGCACTGGCGGCTGGTCTGCTGGTGACCTTGCCGTTCAGCCCACTGGAGTGGGCAAAACTGATTTCGGTGCGGGAGTTTTATCAGCCATGAATACTGATTTCTATACGATGATGCTGTGGGTGGCTGTGGTCTGGCCGCTGTTGCTGGCCATCCCGGCACTGCACTCACGCCTGCCCTGGCCGCGTCATCTGGCCATTTTGCCCGCTGCGGTGCTGGCTGTATTACCTGGCGATGCTCTGCTGGAACTGCCCTGGCTACTTTTCGGTACGGGCTTCGCCATCGATACTGGTATCCGCTGGATACTGGCCATGTCGGTTGTGATCTGGCTCACCGCCGCCACTGTAGCGATGCCAGCGAGACGTGATCCCTCATATCACCATACCACCACGCTATTTCTACTAACCCTGAGTGGAAATTTGGGTGCCATTTTAACCACCGAACTGGTTGGTTTTTTTAGCTTTTCTACCCTCATGGGTTATGGCTTCTATGGGCTGTTAATCAACAATGGCGATACAGCAGTACGACGCGCCGGGCGCCTCTACCTTATCTTTCTCATCGTGGCTGATCTTGCCCTGTTCGAAGCGCTACTGCTTGCTGCAGCAACCACAGACGATTATCGATATGAGATGGTGCGTCAGGCCATGGCGGACAATACGCCGTCGCTTACGTATCTCAGCATGGTACTCCTCAGCTTCGCATTCAAGGCGGCCATCTGGCCATGCCACCTGTGGTTATTGGCCACGTTCAGGTCGGCACCACTATCAAGGACTGTATTATTGGGCGGTGTGCCGGTGGCGATGGGATTGCTTGGCGCGATACGCTGGTTACCGCTCGGCGAGCATGCCTTTTATCTTACCGGGGTGGTTACCCAGCTCGTCGGTGTGGCGGCCGTACTCTATGCCGGGCTAAAGCTATTCAGGCATGTCCCGCTGAAACTATTGCCCGCCATGGTAACTATTCTTGCTACCGGGTTGTTTATCCTGGCGCTCGGCACGGGGCTGGCCTATCCATTACTAAGCCTGCAGTTCGGGCACCTTGGCTATCCTTTTATAGCCACCCTGGGTATTTTGCTGACAGCCGTCAACGTCACCGTAAAACGCTGGCAGGATACACACCCGCAGCCCGGCATCGAAGCACAGCAAGACAATACCCTGGACTTGCGGACTGAGCGCTGGATTAACGCGTTCTGGCAATGCACGTCGAGGCGATTGCTCAAACGCCAGTCTCACTGGCATGCCTTGTGGCTGAAGGTAGAAACGAAATTTCAGGGCATCTTACACTGGAAAATAGCAGAATTTTTTGTTGCCGGGTGGAGCCTCAGAATCACTTTGTTTACACTGTTAGGCCTGGCGTTGGCCTGGCTGGCTGGATAACCTCGAACGCATTTTAATATGCCAGGTTGTGCTACGCTCCCCATCTCTCATAAACACGACCGGGGCTTTTAATAACGATACATTAACCATTTACAGATCTAGCAGAGAGGAGGATCATAGTTCTAACTGACAAGGTGTACGTTAACGCAACGTAAGGAAAGCATCATGAGCGATACAGTAACAATAACGCCTCCGGCGCTTGACGCAGATCAGCTACACAAGATAGATGCCTACTGGCGCGCCGCCAACTATCTGTCCGTTGGTCAGATCTACCTGCTCGACAACCCATTGCTGCAAGAACCACTGAAAAAAGAACATATTAAACCCCGGCTGCTCGGGCACTGGGGCACCACACCCGGCCTGAACTTTATCTATGCCCACTGCAACCGCATCATCAAAGACCATGATCTGGACATGATCTACGTTGCCGGCCCCGGCCACGGTGGCCCCGGCCTGGTCGCCAATACCTGGCTGGAGGGAAGTTACAGCGAGTTCTACTCCAATATTTCCACCGATGCCGATGGCATGAAAAAGCTGTTCAAGCAGTTTTCTTTCCCCGGCGGCATTGGTAGCCACGTTACTGCTGAAACCCCGGGGTCGATTCACGAGGGCGGTGAACTCGGCTACGCACTGTCCCATGCCTATGGCGCAGCCTTCGACAACCCGGATCTACTGGTGTGCTGCGTGATTGGTGATGGTGAGGCGGAAACCGGCCCGCTGGCCACCTCCTGGCATTCCAACAAGTTTCTTAATCCGGCACATGATGGCGCGGTGCTGCCCATCCTTCACCTCAATGGCTACAAAATCGCCAACCCCACATTGCTCGCCCGCCTGGGTCACGAGGAACTGAAAAGCCTGTTTGTTGGCTACGGCTACAAGCCCTATTTTGTCGAGGGCTCGGACCCACTAGAGATGCACCAGAAGATGGCCGCCACATTCGATACGATCGTCGCTGAAATAAAGGCAATCCAGCATGAAGCGCGCGTCAACGGCAATCGGCAACGGCCCTTCTGGCCAATGATCATCCTGCGCAGCCCAAAAGGCTGGACCGGACCAAAAGAGGTGGATGGCAACAAGACCGAAGGCACATGGCGTTCACACCAGGTGCCGTTCTCTGAGGTGATTGGCAATCCGAAACACCTCAAACTGCTGGAAAACTGGCTGAAAAGTTATCGGCCCGACGAGCTGTTCGATGACAGCGGTTACCTCAAACAGGAACTGCGTGAACTGGCGCCTGAGGGCCAGCGACGTATGGGCAGCAATCCACACGCCAATGGTGGCCAGCTACTCCGCGACCTGAAACTGCCAGACTATCGTGACTACGCCGTTAAAGTAAGCAAACCCGGCCACACCACAGCCGAATCCACACGGGTAATGGGGCAGTTCCTGCGTGACGTGATGAAGCGCAACATGGACAAACGCAATTTCCGTGTGATGGGGCCAGACGAGACTGCATCCAACCGATTAGGCGCGTTGTTCGAAGTCACCGATCGTGCCTGGATGGCAGAAACCCTGCCGGAAGATGACCACCTCTCGCCTGATGGCCGGGTGATGGAAATCCTTTCCGAACATACCTGCCAGGGCTGGCTCGAAGGCTACCTGCTAACCGGGCGTCACGGCCTGTTTTCATGCTACGAGGCCTTTATCCATATCGTGGACTCGATGTTTAACCAACATGCGAAATGGACTAAGGTCAGCAAGGAGATCCCCTGGCGGCGCCCGGTTGCCTCGTTGAATTACCTGCTCACATCACACGTATGGCGCCAGGATCACAACGGTTTTTCGCACCAGGACCCCGGTTTTATTGACCTGGTGGTTAACAAAAAAGCCAATATCATTCGCGTGTTTCTGGCACCGGATGCCAACACCCTGTTATACATTACCGATAAGTGCCTGCGCAGCCGTGATTTCATCAACGTCATCATCGCCGGCAAACAGCACCAGCCGCAATGGCTGGATATGGACTCGGCCATCAAGCACTGCAGCGTCGGCATCGGCATGTGGGAATGGGCCAGTAATGACAGGGATAGCGAACCAGATGTAGTGATGGCCTGTGCCGGTGACGTGCCGACACTGGAAACCCTGGCGGCGGTGGATCTGCTGCGCCAGCATGTACCGGAACTCAAGGTGCGCGTCATCAATGTGGTCGATCTGATGACCCTGCAACCCCGGGAAGAACACCCCCAGGGTCTGACCGACAAGGACTTCGACACCCTGTTCACCACCGACAAGCCGATCATCTTCGCCTTTCATGGTTACCCTTACCTCATTCACCGCCTCTGCTACCGCCGTAACAATCATAAGAACCTGCACGTGCGTGGCTATAAAGAAGAAGGCACCACGACAACACCGTTTGATATGGCAGTACTCAATGATATGGATCGATTCCACCTGGTCGGTGATGTGATCGACCGGGTTCCCAGGCTAGGCTACAAGGCGGCCTACCTGAAACAGTTAGTGCGCGACAAACTGACCGAACACAAACAATATATCCACCAGAAGGGTCAGGATATGCCGGAAATTATCGACTGGAAATGGCCCTATTCGTAATATTTTTAGTCGATAAAACCCTCATCAATATAACGTGAGTAGTGAGGTCTGAGCGCAAATGAATAACGCTATATCCATCGCCTACTTTTCCATGGAAATCGGTCTCGAATCCGCCATCCCGACCTATTCCGGCGGGCTCGGGGTGCTCGCCGGTGATACCCTGCGATCTGCCGCAGATGCTAGCCTGTCCATGGTCGGCATCACCCTGTTATCCCGCAAGGGTTATTTTCGACAGCGCCTGAATGAACAGGGGCAACAAACCGAAGAACCGATCCACTGGCCCGTTGATGATTACCTGCTGCCCGCCGAGGTGCAGGCGACGGTGGAGATTGAAGATCGACAGGTCACTGTGCGTGCCTGGCGCTATGACATCAAAGGGTTCAGTGGCCACATCGTGCCAGTGTATCTCCTCGATACGGATGTGGAAGGCAATTCTGATTATGACCGCTCGTTAACTGACCAGCTCTATGGTGGTGATACTTACTATCGACTCTGCCAGGAGGTAATACTGGGCATCGGCGGCATCCGAATTTTGCGCGCCCTTGGGCACACAGATATCGAGCGTTATCATATGAATGAGGGGCATTCCAGCCTGCTGGTGTTCGAACTTATGGCGGAACTGACACAAAAACTGGGGGACAGCAAAACAACCGCTGAACATATTGACCAGGTCAGGCGTGAATGCGTTTTTACCACCCACACACCGGTTGCAGCCGGGCACGATCGTTTTCCGGCATCGCTGGCCTACCGTGTGCTGAAACAATGCAAGCCGTTCAAGGATTGTGCTAAAGAGCTGTGCGGTGATGACGAACTCAATCTCACCCACCTCGCACTGTCGGCCAGTTATTACATCAATGGTGTCGCGAAGAAGCACCGCGAGACGTCACGAAAGATGTTCGAGGGCTACCAGATTAGTTCTATTACCAATGGCGTGCACGCTTACACCTGGGCATCCAACGCCATGCGTGAGTTGTTCGACAAAAAAATTCCCGACTGGCGAGAAGACAACCTGAGTCTTCGCTATGCAATGAGTATTGACTACGATGATATCTGGCAGGCCCATCAGCTGGCCAAGCGCCAGCTGATTGAATATGTCAACAAGACCAGCAATACTGGCATGGACCAGAGCGTAATGACACTGGGATTTGCGCGCCGCGCCACCCCCTACAAACGTACCACGCTGCTGTTTACAGACACTGATCAACTGCGCACGATTGCCCGCCATTGTGGGCCATTACAGATAATATTTTCGGGCAAGGCGCATCCCCAAGACATGCAGGGCAAGGCACTCATCCATGAAATTTTTAAAATAAAAAATGCCCTGAATAATGATATTCGCATTGCCTATCTTGCTGACTACGACATGGAGATTGGCCGCTTAATGACCAGTGGAGTAGACCTGTGGCTGAATACACCCTTGCCACCGATGGAGGCCTCCGGCACCAGCGGCATGAAGGCCGCCATTAATGGCGTGCCTTCACTCAGCGTACTGGATGGCTGGTGGATAGAGGGCTGTATCGAAGGGGTTACCGGATGGGCGATAAGTGATGCTGAACAGCAAACAAAAAGTACCCCAGCAATGCCAGGCAGTGAAGCCGATATACTCTATTCCAAACTGGAAAATATTATTATCCCCATGTACTACCATAACCGCGATGCGTATATAGATATCATGCGCAATGCGATTGCCATCAACGGTTCGTTTTTTAATACCGAGCGCATGGTCAGCCAGTACGTGACCAAGGCCTATTTCAGGTAAATAATCCGTACCCGTATCAATGCGCAGGCGTCCAGCATCTGCGCGCGCTATTCTTAGCCGACACGCTCCGCGCGCAAAGTTAGAATACCTCGGTCACTCACACTCTCTACGCTGAAGCAATAACCTGACAAAACCACAGATTCTCCCTGTTGCGGGATATGGCGTAAATGGGCAATCACCAACCCGCCAACCGTATGTGCTTGCTCTGCGGGTAGCATCACTTCAAGCACATTATCCACTTCACTGACAGGCACTCGCCCATCCATCAAATAGTCTCCGTTCTCAAGCACCTCTATGCTGTATTTATGCCGAGGCAGATGACCTTCAAAGCCATAGCCAACGTTCATCACCTCACCGACGATTTCCTGCATAATATCTTCTATGGTGATCATACCGATAGCCGAACCAAACTCATCTATCACCACCGCCATGTGATCATGCCGCTGCTGCAGCACAGGCAACAACTCATCCAGAAGCTCATCTGCCGGTACGTAGTATGCGGGCTTAATGAGTTCAGATAAGGCTCGCTCGCTGAGTTTCGGATCCATCAGATCCCACAGGGTAAACCCCACAATACCAATAACCTGATTATGCTCACCCTCATACACAGGTAGACGAAAATGAGCGCGCTTGCGCGCCAGGCGAATGGCATCCCGGGTGGTTTTTTCAATACTCAGCGCTGTCATCTCGGAGACGGGGATCATCGCTTCACCCACGGTGGTATCCGCAAAACGTGTCACCCGCATAATACGATCCCGATCAAACACATCAATATCGGCACCCTGTTCTGCCATTTCAATCACTGAACGAATCTGCTCACGATTGGTAAAGAGTTCCATGGGTGATATTTCTACGCCTACCAGGTGCCCAACCACGCGTGCCACCCACGAGAACACAAACACCAGTGGGTAAAATAACCATGAAAAAAATTGCAGCGGATAGATAATAATGGGGCCCAGCACATCGGCCTTTTGCTGGTACACACTCTTCGGCACCACTTCACCAAAGATAAGAAACAGTGGGGTATAAATTAGAAAAGCGTATAAGTCACCGTAGTCTCCGAAAAAACGGATCATCAATACAGTACCCAGTGTAGTGAGCACCACCACCGATATGTTGGTGCCTACCAGCGTTGTGCCGAGCAGCACCTCGGGCTTTCGAAATAGTTTCAAAACCAGCGCGGCCCCTTTATGCCCCTTATTCGCGCTGTGCTGTAACTTCAGGCGATCCGCATGTACCAGCGCAATCTCCGAACCGGAAAAGAACCCCTGCAGCAGGATCAGCGCCAGCATGGCCAGAATAATCAGTACTATATCCATTGACAGTTCTCCGTGACTTAGTTGTTATCACTTTGTTCATCAGGAATCGGCTGCTGAGGCTCTACTGACTCCGTTTTCTCAGCGCCCTTACTGGCACGCAAGCGCGCAACCCGATGCCCTTTCATTTCGAGTACCGTCAACACCACCCCCTCGATGCTAATATCATCGCCCACCTGAGGTAGCCGATCCAGTGCTCTTAGTAAAACACCGCCAACGGTGGTCATGCGCTGATCCGTTATGCCGAAGTTAGTTATCTTCTCAAACTCTGTGAGCTTCGTATCACCCGCCAGCTCAAATATATTTTCCGCAAGCTGCGTATAAAATAACTGCGACTCGGTTTCAGGTGTGATTTTGCCAAACACAAAACTAAGCACACTCTTCAGGGTTACCAGCCCATCAATACCACCGAACTCATTCAGTATTGCCGCGGCCTGGACTTTATGGTCGAGGAAGAAATCAAACATCTCATCCACCTTTTTGGTGGGTGGCACGATGACAGGAGGCCTTAAAATATTTTCTATTTTCATGCTGCCGAAGTCAGCATCATCCAGAACATGCCGCATAATATCCTCAGCATGAATAAACCCCACCAGGTTATCGCGAGTCCCTCGAAAAACCGGCAAGCGGGTGTAGCGCAGAGTACGAACTTGCTCAACTAATTCCACAACCGGCATTTGCGCATCAATGAAGGCGGTTTGGGTACGCGGGATCATGATTTCAATGACTTCTGTGGTACCGGCTTCCAGCAGGTTATAAATAAGGCTTCGCTCACTTACACTAAGCTCCCCTCCCTTAACCACTTCATCCACCAATGTGCGAAACTCATCTACCTGGAGGATGTTTTCTGCTGCGGTCTCCTCTCCCACAATCTTCGTGGTTATCTGGTCGGCGACCAGTCGAATTGCCCAGCGAAATGGCGCAATAAATTTCACCCAGATGCTCAGCGGCAGCGCAATAATCCGCGTACTGATTTTCACCGGATCGGAAACTGCAATCGTTTTGGGCGTCACTTCACCAAACAGTAAAAGCAACGGCACCATTAACAGGATGCTTATCAGCCCTCCCTGCTCGGCCCCATACAGAGCCACCATAATACCGGCCATATTGGCCGTTGCCGCCACATTAATGATTTCGTTGCCGCAGAGAATGGAAATAATCAACTGCCGAGGTCGCTCCAACAGCGAATGCACTAATTCAAAACGCGGATTATGGTCTCGCCTCATCTGCTGCAGATCGAGGCGGGACAGCGAAAACAGTGCCGTCTCCGAACTGGAAAAAAACGCCGAGGCAATCAGTAAGAATATTTGTAAGCCAATGCGGACAAGCATATCCAGCTGCAATAGCCGCTGAGGGTCAATAGCGATAAAGGTACTCAAGTCCATCCAGATTCCGTCCCTAAGTTGGTGTTCACCTGCGTCTCTCTAATTAAGAATTTACCGTCTTTGGACTACGTTTACTAGCCGCACCGCTGGCGAACGCAGGCAGTTAAAATCACGGCTGATATCACAAAAATGTCCCATAAAATCATCTGCACAGAGAGTCGTACGAACGCCTTAAATTAACTGTTGTTATAAATGACACCCCGGCGCACCAGCCACTTTTCTATCTCTACCGCGAACAAAACCAGTGAAGACAGCGCCAGGCAGACGGCCAGGTCGAACATCGGCAGGGGTTGTGTATAAAAGATAGCATTTAAAGCTGGTGTGTAAATCACCGCCATCTGCAACGCAAGTGTCAGCGTGACTGCCCCCAACATCGGCAAGTTAGTGAACAGGCCGATGCGAAACAGCGATGCACTTTCACTGCGCACGGCCAGTGAGTGAAACAACTGAGATACAGTCAACACGGTAAATACCACGGTCTGCCAGTGAGCCGCTTCACGTGAAATTGCCCATACCATGGCCGCAATGGAAATACCGCCAATAAACAGCCCCACCCAGATGATATGTTGCCACATACCATGCGCGAAAATATTTTCCTCCGGTGGACGTGGCACACGGTTCATAATACCGGGCTCCGCAGGCTCAGCCGTTAAGGCCAAACCGGGCAAGCCATCGGTGACCAGATTGATCCACAGGATATGAATCGGTAACAACGGTATCGGCAAACCGAGAAATGGCGCCAGAAACAGCGTCCAGATTTCACCTGAATTGGAACTCATCGTATATTTAATGAACTTGCGAATGTTATCGAAGATGCGCCGTCCGGCCTGTACTGCCTGAACAATGGTGGCAAAATTATCATCCAGCAATACCATATCGGATGCTTCGCGCGCCACATCTGTGCCTTTTTTACCCATGGCGATACCAATGCCAGCCCGCTTCAATGCCGGTGCATCATTCACGCCATCACCTGTCATCGCAACAAATTCACCATTTTCCTGTAAAGCCTTAACAATGCGCAATTTCTGTTCGGGTGAGACGCGCGCATAAACCCGAATAGTTTCAACTATGCGGGTAAATTTTTCATCGGATAATTGTGCTAATTCATCACCGCTCAGCGCCGCCTGATCATCATCCGTAATACCCAGCCTTCGGGCAATAGCCATCGCCGTGCCCGGGTGATCCCCGGTGATCATCACCGGGGTAATGCCTGCCGCCAGGCAATCCGCCACGGCCTGTGGTACTTCTGGTCGTGGTGGGTCGATCAACGCCACCAGCCCAAGAAAGATCAAATCCTTTTCAATTCCCTCTGGTTCCACCGATTCTGGTAGCGCCGCAAACTCACGCTTTGCATACGCCAGCACGCGATAACCTTCATTGGCTAGCCGATCCGCTTCGGCCAGCACTACCTCAAGCTCAAACGCTAGATCACCTTCCGCCTTACTGCATTGTGCGAATACGGCCTCCGGTGCACCCTTAATATAGGCCGTCACACCATTAGACGACTGATGCAATGTAGTCATCAGCTTACGTTCACTGTCAAATGGAATGGCTGCCAATCGTGGTTGCAACTGTTCCAGTGCAAGCTTATCAAAACCGGCTTTATGCGCTGCTTCAAACAACGCCAGCTCAGTCGGTTCGCCCGCATGTTTACCGTCTTTCTCCGCCACATCGTTATTCAGGGCCAGCGCCTGCCCCAACTCGGCTAACGCCCCAGCAGTCTGAGCACTCGATAATGTCGCCTGTCGTTCACCATTGGCAAAGAACAGCTCAACCGTCATACGATTTTGAGTTAATGTGCCGGTCTTATCCGTACAGATATAGGTAACAGAGCCAAGGGTCTCCACCGCGGGTAAATTGCGCACCAGGGCATTGTGTCGAATCAACTTACGTGCACCTAATGCAAGTGAGATGGTCACCACGGCGGGCAGCGCCTCTGGTATCGCGGCTACCGCCAGGCTCACGGCAGTTAAAAACATTAGCATCACTGGCTGGCCTTGCAATAAACCAGCAATAAACACCACCACACATATTGCCAGCACCGCCAGAGCAAGGTAACGGCTAAAGCGCGTCAGCCTAACTTGCAGTGGCGTTTTCACCCCGGCCTCACCCTGGATCAATTCGGCAATACGGCCAATTTCGGTTTCAAGCGCAGTGGCCACCACCACTCCCTTACCGCGCCCACGTGTCACCAGGCTGCTCTTGAAAGCCAGATTATGACGATCACCGATGGACAGGTCGGTTTCACTTAAGCAGTCCGATTGCTTTTCAACAACCTGGGATTCACCGGTCAGGGCAGATTCATCAACCTGCATTTCCTCTTCTTCCAGCAGTCGCAAATCAGCAGGTACAACGTTGCCCGCTTCCAGCAACACCACATCCCCCGGCACCAACTCTACTGCCGCCAGGGTTATCGCCTGGCCATCTCGTAATACATGCGCCTCTGGTGCCGACATTGCACGCAAGGCCGCCACAGCGCGTTCGGCTCTGAATTCCTGCACTGTACCAATAATGGCATTGAGCAACACGATGACTAATATGGCAATCGTGTCCTGAAGCTCTCCAATGAAGCCGGATATAAGCGCGGCCATCAACAGCACAATGATCATAAAATCGGCAAACTGTCCCAGCAATATAATTAACAGAGAGCGTTGCCGCTTTTCAGGAATCGCATTCGGGCCATGCTCGATTAAACGTTTTTGAGCCTCCGCTTTACTCAAACCTGCTGCCGAAGATTCGAGACGTTGTAACACATCATCAGACTCAAGACTGTGCCAGACAGGCTGTGACATTTTAATGCCCTGCCAATAGATAAATAAGGATTGCGGTCAGCACTGCGACGAATAAGGTCTGAATTCCACTGCGAAACCATGAGATCCCTGCGATACGCCCGAGAAAGACACCGAGTAAAAAGGTAAGTAGTAGTGCAATCATAATAGCGGCATAGAGAGGAGGCACAGGAAGTGCAACACCTGCATTTGATAGCCACAGTGGCATCAGGATTAACAGCGAAATAATCAGCGGAGCCGCACCATTCACCAGCGCAATAAACAGCGGCATCCAACGGGCCGCCTCACCGTGCACGCTTTGCTGGAGATCACTGCTCATTGCTTCTTCCAGTTTCCCAAGCGCATGCTTTCTTTCTGCCGATTCACTGACATAGGCACTGCTCAAACCGCTCATGCCCAGAGCAATGGCCGCTGCCAAACAGACATTAATAACCAAAGCGATATCTGCGGGGGTACTGACAACAAAACCGATAATCAGCCCCAGCATGGTGAGGGCGCCATCAAACCCGTTGACGACGAAATAGCGCCGCGCAATACCGTGAGTCTGGGTGACGCGCAGTAAAAGTCTTATCTGACTTAACAGGCTCATGGAACTTTAACCAGCATCCTCTTCACTATGCACCTCAACTTCATCAATACTGTGAAGTGAGCCCCCCATATTGCTGATGGCAGACTGAATGGCTGCAAAATCGATGGCACTCCCTTCTACTTCTATTTGCAGAGTTTCAGTATTTTCATCCATCTCAATAACGGACAAACGCACCCGATAATCGTCACCCACTTTGGCAATAGCCTGAGAAAATTCAATAGCACTCGGTTGATGGGGTTTAAGCACATCAAGAACTATTCTTTTGACTGAACCCATGGTGCTTATCCTCGTCTGTATGTTTTATTTAAATCAAAGATAACCGTATAAATACTCAGTTAAAAAATTTCATCTACTATAAACTTTTTGTTTTTATACTGTATATGTCTCGCTTCCCATACACATAGATATAGCTCAATATTAATAGACTTAAGTTAACACTAGCAACTTGTACAACAGTGTTCAGCCCGCATAAAAATATAATGCAACAATTGGCAACCATGAGCTGGCGTGAATGAGCATCACTAGTTAAGTTAAGTTTATCCTGGCACAAGGCTAAACTTGATACGCGCCAGAAGAACTCAATACGAGATCGAAACATTGTTAATCATTGAATGGCTACAGTGGCTAGCCAAATTACTTTTAACTAAACCCGACAATTTAAATTTTTGACTGGTGCTTGACTGCACCACGCCATATTATACCGGAAGCATGTCGGATAGCTTTCCTATTAAGACGGTAACCAACAGTCATATTAAATTTAGCCAGTTTAAGGAATCACGATGTATAAAATGCAGCATATGCTGCCAGGGTACCTCTGATCAAATCTATGATACTTCTGGCTTACAGGTTTGTTCGTGATCAAGACAGGTTTTTGAAAGCATGTAGGTACCTGGTGAAAAAAGCTAACGCAGAGCACGGGCAAACCTGTAAGCCCCTTCGGGCGAGTTCTGAAGGGCACACTTGCCGTGTTACAAAGCTTGCAAAGGAGCGGGCCATTCACTTCGCTTTGCGCCTTGCAATTGCACCCTTCAGATCACGCAGAAGCATTATAGATTTGATCAGAGGTACCCTGGCTATTTTAGCCTGTTTTTATTCTGCAAGCCTGTTTGCGCAAGTTGACGTAAACGTGGTGGTCATTGGTATCAACAAGAAGCTAGAAAATAATGTTCGCTTGTCGCTTAGTATAGAGCAACAAAAAAGCCATGTTTTGATGAGCGAAGGTCGCCTGCGTCGACTGCACAAAAAAGCACCTCTGGAAATTTCAAATGCCCTGCAGCCCTTTGGTTATTATCAGGCTGTTGTTAAACCAGAGTTGACCCAGTCAAACCCCAATCAATGGACCGCAACTTATACAGTTGACCCAGGCCCGCCATTAACGGTTGATGAATTTAACTTCATTGTAAGTTCGGAAGTGGGTAATGATGCAGAATTTCAACCCCTGATAAAAAAGCCACCTTTCAATAAGGGCGATGCATTCAACCATATCGAATATGAAGAATTCAAAGCCAGCCTGGCAAAGCTTGCATCAGAACGAGGTTACTTTAACGCGCATTTTATTAAACATCGCATTGAGATTGATCTTAATAATTATACAGCCCGTATCTATTTAAACTATGACGGTGGTGTGCGCTACCGCTTCGGCGAGGTTTTATTAAAACAGAATGTACTCGATACCAAACTTTTAAAGCGCTATATTCCCTTTGAAAAAGGCATGCCTTACACACTTAACCAGATGATAGATCTGCAACAGGCGCTGAATGACAGTGATTACTTCCAATCGGTTGAGGTTTCACATGAACAACCACAAATAAACAGTCATGAAATCCCTGTGACGGTAAAACTGTCACCTCGCAAACCCCATCGCTTTAGTTTAGGGCTGGGTTATGGCAGTGACACAGGCGCGCGCGCTAAATTTGGCTGGCAAATGCCACGCTTGAATACCAGTGGCCATCGTTTAGACACCGAAACCAGGGTATCGCAACTCGGTTACAGCCTGGGCGCCTATTATCGCGTACCGGTATTTAATCCCCGAACAGACCAGATGATCTACAGTGCAGGTGTCGTAAATGAAACAACTGACAGCAGTGAAAGCACCATACGCAGCGTTGGTGCCAGCCTCAAACATAGCCGTGGAGACTGGCGAGAAGCTATTTCACTTAACTATCAGCAGGAAGATTTTGTTGTTGCCGATATCAGCGATGATTCCACCCTGCTCCTGCCCAGCATCAACTGGAGCCGCACCTGGGGTGATAACTTTATCTACGCAGTTGACGGCCTTCGTTTTGATATCACCTTGCGTGGTGCTAACAAAAAATTAATTTCGGACAACGATTTCACTCAGGTTCAGGGCGGCATTAAAGCCATTAGCTCGCTAAATCCGCGCAATAGAATCATCGCCCGTGGCAGGCTCGGCAGTACCTGGACACAGGAATTTGAGCAGCTGCCCTCCTCCGTTCGTTTCTTTGCCGGGGGCGCCCAAAGTGTGCGCGGTTATGCCTATCAGTCACTCGGCCCGGTGGATGTAAATGGCAAGGTGGTGGGTGGCAAGCTGCTCATGGTGGGTAGCCTCGAATATGAGCACAGCCTCAATGGCCAATGGGGTGTAGCGTTATTTTATGATGGTGGAAACGCGATCGACAATATCAATGACAAACTGGAACGCGGAGCCGGTTTCGGCTTACGCTGGAAATCACCCGTGGGGCCTGTACGAATTGATTTTGCAAGTGCGGTTACCAAGGAAGGAAGCCCCTGGCGTATCCACATTAATATTGGCCCAGACTTATGAAACAGGTGCGCCGACTTATTGTCGTGCTGCTACTAATACTGTTTAGTGGGCTGGCATGGCTAACATTAACAACAAGTGGTTTGCATTGGGTATATCAACAATCCACAGCCTACTTGCCTGGCAAGCTGGTGGCTGCAAAAGTGCAAGGGCGATTAATTGGCCCTATTACACTAACAAAAATAGAATATCGTCAGCATAATGCCGTTATTCAAGCTGATCAGATCATTCTCGACTGGCAGTTAAGCGCATTGTTATCGAGCCATATTAATATCAGCCGTCTACATATACAGTCGCTCAGCATTGTTCTGCCCAACGCGGACAAAACAACGTCATCTCAAACTCAGTCACTGCCCGAACTTAAACTGCCGTGGCGTGTCGCGTTAAACGATGTGAAAATAAATGACCTTCGCTTTAAACAAAACGAACAGCTCACTAAGCTCAAGCAGATCAGACTCAATGCCTCCAGCCTGCTTAATCAAATTAATATCAAATCACTCGCTATCAATACCGAAACGTTCAAGCTGGATATAAAAGGCAAACTTCAGCCCAATAAAAATTATCAGCATAAATTGCAACTTAACTGGCAAGCTGAGCTTCCCTCTCATGTCACACTCAAAGGAAACGGCCAGCTGCTAGGAAACATGCAGGCAACTCAGTTAAAGCAAACCCTCAGTGGCCCACTGCAGGCAACACTGGATGCCGGGTTCAATGACTTACTTAACCAGCTTAACTGGCAGTGCAAAATAAACATCAGTCAATTTGACACCTCAAAATTGCATGCCAACTTACCTGCCTGGGCTGGAAAATTTGAGCTGGATGGCAAAGGTGATCTGAACACGGCCTCTGTATCTGGCAAACTTAAAACAGACTCTGTGGTTGCTCCTCCCTTAACTAATCTCTTAGACGCTAAATTAAACCTGAGGCTGAGCTGGCGTGATAAAAGTTTTGATATAGAGCAGTTTGATTACAGCTCAAGCCATTCTCAATTCAACGTTAAAGGCCGGGTAACAGACACACTCGAACTCGACTGGTCAGTGGCTGTTGCCAATCTGGCAGAATTTCACCCTCAGGCCAGTGGCCAATTCGAGGCTCAGGGTAAAATTTCTGGCTCAGCCGATGCGCCAATAATTCATGCCGCTATCAACGGAAAAGCCTTGAACCTGCCTGACTACAAAATTGCTTCTATCAACGCAAATTTTAATGCCGACCTGTTCCGCTGGCAGCAATTGGAGTTCAGCGTTGCGGCACAGGCACTTGAGTTAAAAAATGTTGTTTTGCAATCACTGGACATTAAAGCTGACTCACATCGTGTACACATAAAAACCATTTCTGAAGACCAGGTGACAGCACTGATTGAGGCCAGGGGTGAAGTCAGTAATAAAACCTGGCGTGGTCATATTGTACGTGCCGATATTCAGCATAAGCGTTTTAGCAACTGGCAACTCAAAGCCCCCGTTGCCCTGAACATTAGTGACCAACTGTTTGCTGTTGATTTAATCTGCTGGAACAACAAACAGAATAGCAGTGCCTGTATATCTTTAGAGGAAAAAAATAAAACCTGGCAATCTCATCTTGAGATAAAAAAAATCCCCCTGCAATTGCTTAGCCCATGGCTACCACCCGACCTGAAATTTGAAGGCGTAGCCAACGCAAAAGTCGAGTTTAACTTTCAAACACCTGACAAGTTGCTAGGTTATGGGGATATCAATTTACCAGCCGGTATTGTGAGCTACCCACTGCTCGAAGGGGAACAGGACAGCTGGGCTTATAATGGCGGCATAATAACCTTCTCACTTGATGAGCAGGGGATAAAATTAAAATCCGATATTACGATAAGTAAGGCTGAGCAGTTCCAGTTAGACGTTGAATTACCGGGTGCGCAACTGCTTGCTATGGATTATCAAAAACAGGCCATATCAGGCCAGGCAAAACTAACCGTTACCGAGCTGGGACTGGCTGAAGCATTAATACCTGAAATACAGAATTTTAAAGGCGAGGCTGGATTAGAACTGTCTATTTCAGGCAGCCTTGGCCAGCCTCAAATCAGTGGCCAGGCTGAACTGAGAAATGCAGAATTTAAAATTCCTCGCCTCGGGCTGATCATCGAGCGAGTTAGTCTGAAGGCTCAAACAGATCAACAGCAGAATTTAAATATGCTTCTTGAAGCACACTCTGGTGAAGGTAAGCTGAGTGTTCAGACGCATACCATTTTAGATAGTGCTTCCGGCTGGCCGAGTGAAATCCATATTAAAGGTGAGCATTTCAAAGTATCACAGATCCCGGAAGCTCAGGTACTGATCTCACCTGAGCTACAGATCAAACTACAAAAAAATACCATTGATATTAAGGGCAATATTCATATCCCTTATGCAAAATTGCAAGCTAAAGACATTACGTCAGTTGCGCGTGTTTCTGACGATGCCGTGATCGTGGGTGACACACAAGCAAAAGAACAGAAGTGGTCAATTTTTAGCAAAACTCGTATAACCCTGGGCGACCGTGTCAGCTTTTTCGGATATGGCTTTGAAGGTCGATTCGCTGGCAGCCTGTTACTGGAAGAAAGCCCGGGACAACTCACCAAAGCCACAGGTGAAATTAATATCCCTGAAGGCCGCTACCGAGCATATGGTCAACGCCTGGATGTAGAGCACGGCCGTCTACTTTACACCGGTGGCCCGCCAACCAATCCAGGCCTGGATCTACGAGCGGTGCGGCACATTAACAATGTGACGGCGGGTATTAAGGTGAGAGGCAGCCTTAATCAGCCTCAAATGGAATTGTTTTCTATTCCTTCTATGGGCCAAACCGATACCCTTTCTTACCTGTTACTGGGTCGCCCTATGGAAAACGCTTCCGGTGAGGAAGGTGCCATGATGGCCAAAGCAGCACTGGCACTGGGTTTAAGCGGTGGCGATAAACTTGCCCGTGTGCTGGGTGATCGGTTTGGTCTGGATGAGATGCGCGTCGAAAGCAGCGACAGTGGTGATCAGGCATCGCTGGTTATGGGACGCTATCTATCACCCAGGCTTTACGTCAGTTACGGTGTCGGCCTGATCGAAGCGTTCAATACATTTACAGTGCGTTACCAGATCGCTGATAAATGGCAACTCAAAGCTGAAAGTGGTGAACATCAGGGCGCGGATATTATATACACTATTGATCGTTAAGCTTTCGTTAGACAAAATCCTGTTAATATAAATTAAAGTTTATTGTAAATTTGAAATCCATATGAAAATTATTGAAGTCATTGTTCATACTGATCACATCGACACCGTAGAAAATATTGGCGACGTATACGGCGTTGTCGACCAATGGAGCATCGATTCATCAGATACTGATCAGCGTAAGGTGATGCGGTTATTGGTCGACGACAAACACCGGCAGGCAATAATGGATGCACTGCAAAATCAGCTTGGGCGATATGAGACAACTCGTATCGTGGTTCAGCCGGTAGAGGTCACCTTACCCCCAGTAGAAATTGATGATAAAGATAAAGAAACTGAAAAAGAAAATACCAGTAAAAGCGGTGCTACTCGAGAAGAACTGTATGAATCCGTTTCAAAAAATGCAGAATTAAATAGCAACTTTCTGCTACTGGTTTTTTTGTCCACCATTGTTACCGCTATTGGTCTGGTTGAAAATAACATCGCGGTAGTTATCGGCGCCATGGTTATCGCGCCATTGCTGGGACCCAATATTGCTTTTGCTCTGGGCGCAACGCTGGGTGACAACGAGCTGATTTTGACTTCATTAAAAACCAACCTGGCTGGCATGGGGCTGGCCTTATGCCTTGCACTCATTACTGGCCTGATATTACCTATGGATTTAAACAGCGAAGAAGTCATCTCTCGCACCTATGTTGGCATCGACTCTGTCGTACTCGCCCTGGCTTCCGGTGCCGCTGCCGTTTTATCCTTAACGACGGGCTTATCAAGTGTACTGGTAGGTGTCATGGTCGCCGTGGCATTAATGCCGCCAACAGTAACCGTTGGTTTGATGCTGGGATCAGGCCAGATAGAACTGGCCTTTGGTGCCGCGCTGCTACTAGCGGTAAATGTTGTTTGCGTTAATCTGGCAGCAAAATTTGTATTTCTAGCACGTGGCGTAAAACCTCGCACATGGCTGGAAAAACGCAAAGCAAAACAATCGACCATCACCTATATGGCTTTCTGGATTATTTCACTTCTGATCTTGTTGATTGCAATATATTTACGTGGTCGTTACTAAGCTCGTGTAAAATTAAAACGAAACCATCTAAAACGTTTACGCTGAATAAACTCTATGAATTGTAATACTTTTTGATTATTTTCCAGGCCTCCTCTGCACAGTCCACAAATTCGAAAAGCTGAAAATCATCCTCGCCTCTGGCGCCCTCTTCAACTCGCGCAACAAAATTTACAACACGTCGCCAATACTCACTGCCAAATTTAGGTTTTCTACCGGCTTTAGAAAGTCGGTAGAATTTTCATTGCTTTGTAAATCCTGAGATACCGAAAATCAGCCTGCACAATTAAGTGGGGCGGCGGCCTGTTATTCAATCAGGTGCATTTACTGCTAAGCCAGTTATTGCCTTTATCTCTATCTTGAAATACGCAAAATTCCGAACACAGGCTACTGAAAAAGTACGCAAATTTATTTGCCAATTCACCGTTTGAGCGGGTAACCACTGCATTTTCAATGTTGCCGTTAGATAATGCAGCCGCTTTATGCAAGCCTACAATTTCAGCCTCTTCCTCTTGGCTTAGTTTGATGGAATCGATATCAAGAAAATCGACCAGTTTGTATTTTATTTTAACAAAACGTGGATCATCATAAATAAGCTGGCTGACCTCAATAATTTCTCTACCCGAAATATCACCATAATATTTCCAGTAAACCCCATTATCAGCCCATTCTATTTTGTACAAATCACATAACACCTTTCATATAAGCTGCCCTGCTAGTTATTGTTTAAGTGTTAATAATTGTAGAAGAGGAAATAATTTAGTAAATCACCCGTTAGAGTGAAACGCAGGTGGTTTATGAGCTAGATCAAATGAACAACAGGATAGGAAAAGGTCTAGTTTGGGCTGAGCCGACCCCCCTTAAGTTTATGGGGGTAAAAACAAAGCTGTAGTTTGTACTGTTCATCACTTGAGCGTTTTACAGGCTGGCTTCGCTCTTTTGTTTCTTGTTAGTAAGCAGCGACAGGCTCAGTATAACCAGTCCCGCGATAATGCCCGCCATACCTTCATACACGGCGCTGTGCCAGCCCAGGTAACGCCAGGCCATGGCGACAGACAAGCCGGTGATAACCGCCAATATGCTTGATTTCTGATCCGGTTTGCCACCCAGGCTTAACACGATGAGCAGAGGTGCAAAGGCGCTGGCAAGCCCGGACCAGGCCAGAATAACCAGGCTAAATACGCTCTGCCCGTTAACTAAAGCCCATAACAAGGCTACCAGTGTAATTAGCAGTGTGGCCGCTTTAAGTAAAAAAGTGTTTTCAATTTTGTGTGGTAACAGGTCATGCGTGAGAGCCGCTGAACAGCTTAGCACCAGTGAATCAGCAGTAGACATGGTGGCAGCAAATATACCGGCAAGTATCAGACCGACAAATACCGGCGATAGCAGCTCAAGCGCCATGGTCGGCAATGCCAGTTCGGCATCGAAGCCGCCGTCATTGGCCAGGTAAATGCGCGACAGCAGGCCAACGCCGGTTGCCATCGCATAAAACGCGGTAAACCACAGGTAGTACCAGAGCCTTGCCTGATTCATTTTTTGATTATTTGCCAGCGTCATAAAACGCACCATGATATGGGGCTGGCCGATGACAGAGAAGCCGGCAAAGGCCCAGCTAATAGCAAACAGCACACCGCCTGCCAGGCCGGGAAGTGCCAGATCTTTGGGGAACCAGTCGAGAAAACCGTGCACCGTACTCATCTGTGAAATACTGGCATCGATGCCGCCGAGGGAGCCGATGGCAACAAAAAGCAGTATTGCCATGGCAACGATCATCACCACCGACTGTGCAACATCCGTCCAGATAGACGCGCGAATGCCGCCGACGATGCAATATAGCGCGACCAGTATTGCGCCTATAACCGCACCCGCCCATATCGGCCAGTCGAATAACACGTGCAGTGCCTTACCGCCAGCGACGAGCTGGGCGCTGGCATAGGCCAGCAGAAAGATGAGTGAGATAAGCCCGATGATGCGCTGCAGATTGTCCTGCTTGCCATTGTTATACCAGTTGCTGAGCACCCCGGCATAACTGACTTCTCTGGATAATTCTGTGGCTGACCGCAGGCGGCGATGGACAAATGTTGATGCCAGAAAATCACCCAAGATCCATCCTAGCATCAGCCATATTGAGGCGAGGCCGGTGGCATAGGTGTAACCGATAACGCCGATAAACATGTATCCGCTGTTGTTGGTGGCAACAGCGGATAAACCCACTAGCCCCGGCGAAACCGAACTGCTGGCTAAATAATAATCCTGCTTGGTGCCACGGCTCTTGCGTGCTGAAGAAACACCGATGAGAACAAACAGAAGTAAAAAAAACAGAAAAGAAATTATCATAAGTTCTTGTATAAGTTCGCCATCAGTTTGAGAGAGGGCTGCAGGTAATTGTGCTTTCGTCTGTAGGCTCAGTTTTTAGGCTGGCTAACAGTTCCTTAAGCTTTCCGTGGCGGCTATTCTCATGGTTCCTAACGGTTTACCTATGTAACGGTAGCCTCTATGTTAAACGTTATTACTCACGCTTTTACTCTGCTTCCAGTTCATATGCACCGTCAGCGTTATGCACTTCTTTGCCGGTAACCGGCGGATTAAATACACAGGCCATCTTCATTTCTTTAAAGGCGCGCAGGATGTGTTTATCATGTTTATCCAGCACATAAACAGTACCCGGTTTTATCGGGTATTTTTTGTTGCCCTCCGGGCCATCATCCAGGGTTTCGACTTCACCTTCGCCTGACATGCAATACACCGATTCCAGGTGGTTTTGATAGTGCATTTGAAAATCGGCACCCTCGTAGATGGTTGTGATGTGGAAGGAAAAGCCCATATTGTCATCTTTCAGTAACAGTCGAACGCTGTCCCAGTTACCGTTGGGGTCTTCAACTCGGCGTTCTGTCTTTTCCGCTTCCTGTAGGCTTCTAACAATCATTGCTACTTTTTCTCTTAGGTGTTATTCGGTGTAATACTCAGCTAAAAAATGTTCGGCGACGATTAATCGTCGACGCGTACATCATCAAAGTAATCAGATTCTTCGGGAATACCGTCTTCTTTTGCACACACTTCTTTTACAGCCTGTTCTACGATGTCGATGCCTTTTTTCAGGTTTTCATCGCTGGTTACCAGAGGGCATAAAAACTTAACCACCTGGTCATCGGCACCACTGGTTTCAATAATCAGGCCCTGTTGAAAACAGGCACGCGTAATTTTTCCGGCAATATCACCGTTAACGCAATTCATACCTAAAAACATACCGCGACCGCGGCAAGTGAAGTTACCTTCACCATATTGCTCGGCAATCGAATTGAGGCGCTCAAGCACGTATTTGCCTTTGCGTTTTATCTCTTTGGAAAAGGCATCATCGGACCAGTAATGATCAATCGCCGCTTTTGCTGTAACAAAGGCAAAGTTATTGCCGCGGAAGGTACCGTTATGTTCGCCCGGTTTCCACTGGTCTAATTCGGGTTTGATGAGCACCACAGCAAAAGGTGTACCGTAACCACCGAGTGATTTTGACAGGGTGATGATGTCGGGTTTGATACCCGCTTCTTCAAAGCTGAAATAGGTACCTGTGCGTCCGCAACCGGCCTGAATATCATCAATGATCAATAAAATATCATGCTTTCTGCAGATTGCCTCAAGGCTTCTTAACCACTCAAAACTGGCAACATTAATACCGCCTTCACCCTGCACGGTTTCAACGATAACGGCAGCAGGCAAATCGACACCACTGCTCGAATCGGAGAGGACTTTTTCAAGGTACGCAGTGGTATCGACATCGTCCCCCAGGTAACCGTCATAGGGCATACGAAAAGTACCACTTAAACTGACGCCAGCCGCACCCCGGTGATGCGAGTTACCGGTCGCGGCAAGCGCGCCCAGGCTGACGCCATGAAAACCGTTGGTGAAAGCAATGATATGTTCACGCCCGGTAACGTTTCTTGCCAGTTTTAATGCCGCTTCCACGGCGTTAGTGCCGGTTGGCCCGGTAAACTGCATCACGTAATCATACGCGCGGGGCTTAAGGATTTTTTCATTAAAGGTAGTCAGAAACGCTTCTTTGGCCTTGGTATGTAGATCCAGGCCATGGGTGATGCCATCTTCCTGTATATATGCCAGCAGTTTTTCTTTGAACAGTGGATTATTATGCCCGTAGTTCAGCGTACCGGCACCTGCGAGAAAATCAAGATACTGGTTACCGTCTTCGTCATACATGTACTCTCCCTGTGCTTTATGAAAAACGCGGGGGAAAGCACGTGCATAACTTTGTACTTCTGATTCTATTTCATTAAAAATTTTCATATGGATATCCCGGCGCAATCCTTAGCACCTATTGTGTAATTAAATGTAACGTCAGGTTGGAGCTAACTTGAACGGGCCGATGCGTGCAAGGCACTCAGTATCGTGCTCACCCGCCAGGTGTTTGTCGCGGTCAAACATAACTGATTTGTGCAGCGTGGTTCCCAGCTTGTTGGCGAGGCTTTCGAACAGCGCCCAAGAAGCCTTATTTGATTCGGTGATGGTAGTTTCCAGATGTGTGATCTGGCTACACTGCGGGCGATCGAGAATATGCCTCAGCATGTTGCCTGCCAGGCCAATGCCACGTGCGCGTTCATCAACGGCTACCTGCCAGATAAAGAGAGTGTCTTCACGCTCAGGTATCAGGTAAGCAGAGATAAAGCCGACCAGCTCTTCGTTTGTGTTGGTTGTTTTTTGCACAGCAGCCACCGAAGTGCCCGCAAAGTGCGTGCACTGCAACAGATTGCAGTACATGGAGTTGGTATCAAGAGGTGGGCAGCGAGCAATCAGGCGAAATACAGACGCACCATCATGGGGAGTCGGGGGGCGCAGCACTGTTTGGGGTTTAGATAAGCTCATAAATTAACTGACGCATTATACATTATCCAGCGTAAATTCTCTAGTTTGGCATTGCACCTGACTCTATATACCGATCACGCTGTTTACGCATACCGGCCAGAATTGGTGTCACAATCGCCTGTGGAAAATCTTTGGGTATTTGTGTCCCAACCTGTTTGATAACATCATCAACCGCAGCCATCATATCTCTAACGATTTTTTGCGCTGTCTTTTCATTAAACCCCACCTGCCTGGCCGTACTAATAAAATGCCGAGGCTGGATATTGCTCCAAAGGTAATGGCGATTCGTTCCATTCATTGCCATAGCCATCTTAATTTTCTTAGCTTCTAACTGTCTACTCACTAATAATGGATGTGCCGACATAATGTCATAGAGCGGTGTCATTCTATAGCGCCCTTCAGGCTCAATGAAAATACTAAAGTTCTTTGCATGACCATCAATCGCTGCTAGCAACCAAAACAATACCTGTGCTTTAAAAAAAAGCTCACGATCATGTTTTGACTCTCTAGATTGCAGTAAAAACCGCATGATAGGTTCAATACCAGGTCCACCATCACTCCTAATTCCTGGCATTGAACATCCAATCCAGCCAACTAAGAAACACGAGTCCGAATCCCCAGAGCAATGCACTGCAATATTACATAATGGAAATCAGGCAAATAACAACTGTAATTTTCAGATCACAATAGGAACATCCTCACCTAAAGCACTTACCCAGGTTGAAACAGTTGACTCAAATCCGCATTAAAGCCAGGTATGAAGACCCTGTCATTGTAGAGATTTATCATTTGACTAAAGATCTTCGCGGGGTACCCAGTCCTATTCCTGATATCGAATTCGTCAGACTGATTACAGATGATTCCGCTAATCAGCTACAGCTCTTACCACTCGACCACAGCAGTTAAAGACTGAGAGGCTAATATTTTGACCCATTATTCGCTTATTCTGCTGTCTTATATTTCGCTTATTGTGTCATTTTACCAGTTTCACATGTGAAACTGGCTAGCCAATCAACACAATTATTTCCATATCGGGAATATTTTTCCTGCCGCAAGCATGAAATCCCATTATTTTCCATATCGGGAATATTATTTGCAATTTTCCTATATATCACACTATAATTTCCATATCGGGAATGAATACATCTCCAAGTGCTATACTTAGGCATATTTTCCATATCAGGAATATTAATGACGCAAACTATCAGCAAAACCAAAACACAGCGCATAAAGAGCACGACTGAGCTAGGCCGCTATCTACGAGAACACCGTCGCGGGCAGGCCTCCACTATCAGTGATGTCAGCAGTTTTGCCTCCCTGGGGGAGCGCTTTATCTCGGAGATTGAGCGCGGAAAAGAAACCGCTTCTTTTGGTAAGGCCCTGCAATACATTAGTCTGCTTGGCCTGAGTTTACATATCTATCCAAGAAATGTGCTCAACATCCAATCGCCCTATGGGACTTTTACCGATCTAAAAGCGCTTGGCGCACTGGCACGTCATCACCGGAAAACCCAAAAAGCCACATTAGACATAGTAAAAGAACTCTCGGGCTTAAGCCTTCGCTTTTTATCCGATTTTGAACGGGGCAAGAATTGCCAGATTGGCAAAGCCCTTTCTGCACTTAGGCACTATGGCCTGGAAGTGGCAATTGCCCCCAGGAACTACCGACTCAGTAAGGGAGATCTGTTAAATGTATGATGACGAACTCAATGTTTGGACCAATGGTCACCATGTCGGCTATCTGTGGCGTAATGAGCGTAATGAAATGGGCTTCCAGTACTCAGCGGAATGGCTAGAAAATCCTGTTCGCTTTCCCGTCTCAAAAACACTGCCTTTGAGAGCCGAATCCTATGAACCTGGATCAGAGAATCGGGTAGCCCATCACTACTTTGCCAATCTCCTGCCTGAAGCCAATAGCCGCATGCGGATTTGCAGAGAGAAGAAAATCAGCGTTGATAATGATTTTGAGTTACTCCGCGCGATTGGCGGCGAGTGCGCAGGGGCATTATCCATTCTGGGCGATGAGCCACAGGATGTCGCCCCCAAATACCGTCTACTCAGTGATGAAAATCTCACTGAACTCCTGATTAAACGCAATCCATCAGTGGTCGTAGAAGCAGGCGATAATCCCCCCCGCCTTTCTCTGGCCGGTGCTCAGGATAAGGCACCTGTAAAATATGAAAACGGTAAATTCTATATTCCCCTGGATAACGCCATATCAACACACATTTTGAAGTACCGATTACGCGATATCAATCATGTCCCAGCCTATGAAACAATCACCATGTGGACAGCCGCTGAACTGAAACTCGATGTCAGTGAAATTGACTATTGCACACACGAAGATGAATCCTTTACGCTGGGTAAACGCTATGATCGCCTCGTAACGGCCGATGGTCTTGTCCGACTACACCAGGAAGACTTCTGTCAGGCGAGCGGGAGATCCAGCAGCAGTAAATACGAACATGAAGGTGGTCCCACGTTTGCCGAATGCCTGCAACTAGTAAAGGAACATTCGACTCAGCCCTTAAAAGACATCCCAAGACTCATCCAATGGCAGGTGTTTAATTATCTGGTTGGTAATTCGGATGCGCACGCAAAAAACCTTTCGTTTTTATACGGCCAGGACAACACCACTCGATTAAGTCCTTTCTATGATCTCATTGCTATTCATGCCTGGCCGAGCCATGTGTTTAATCATGAATTGGCGTTATCCATTGGCGGTGAAATGAATATCAATAATATAAAACGAGCCCATTGGGAGAAACTTGCCGATGAGTGCGACACATCCTTCAAATTATTCGACACTGCTATCAAAGATTTATCTGGCGGTATTATTGATGCCTTTGATCGTGCCGAACAGCGATTTGAAGAAGCGCACGGCAAATACCCTGCTTATCAACAAGTCCGGCAAGCCTTAATTAAAAACCAACGGATATTAAAAAAAGCATTTGAATGAATACAGGTAGATGCCACGCAATAAAAAAGTTAAATCTGGGGTCAGTTTGGGGTCAGGATGAACCTCCCCCAGTTTAACGGACACTTTTAATCAGAGGCTTTAGCCTCTCAAAGGAGTGTCCCAATGACAACAAAAAGTAAGCCATATAATACGTATACAAAAGAGTTTAAGCTAGAAGCCCTGCG